>Ga0172380_10001751_pt1 | contig 36717 bp, 46 predicted proteins | sample Leawe162metaG_FD_119747 | JGI IMG/M metagenome (GOLD analysis project Ga0172380, IMG submission 119747) | Leachate microbial communities from a municipal landfill in Southern Ontario, Canada - Leachate well 162 metaG | ecosystem: Engineered > Solid waste > Landfill > Unclassified | place...
ATTGTAATAAAATCAAGGGGTTATAGGGGGGATGGATAAATTATATTGTTAGAATTTAGGGATTGGTGTATAATATTGGCTAGTTGGGAGAAAGAGGAAGGAAGAAAGGAAGAAAAGAAAGAGAAAAACTTTAACTTGAAGATCTTGCTGAAAGCAAGAAGGAAAGGATTTATGCTTTTTAATAAAACTATACTTATTTTGTTGGTCACGTCCGGACCATTTTTTCTTGGAGCCTTTGCTCATGAAAAAGATATTCAACGTCAATGCTTAAAGACTGGACGAGCTGGAGAAGCTGCTTGGCTAGGAGAATTAAATTGTAGTCCGAAAGAAAGACTTCCCGGAGAAAGTAAGGGAGGAGAAGATGGAGATTGCGGAAGTTGAATTTTGGAAAAGTTTAAACCCTGAATATTTTATTCTCGGTTGGTTCCTGGTAATGTTTGTTACTTGGGTTTTTGCCTCTGGCAAGAAAGAAGACTAAAGTTTTAAAGGAAAAGAAAAATGAAAGTAAGTAAGTTTAAAAGATATACATATGTTTTACCCGGGCTGGAAGACGTTCAAGTAGGCTTGGTGACTTATCAAAGTTTGCGCATGAGGCTTTTAAATATTAACGGGGTAAAACCGGCTTCGGAAGAAGAGCTTCATGAAGCAAGTTTTTCTTTTGGAAGCAAGTTTGGCGAATGGCTAGATAAAGAATGGGTTGAAGAGGTCGGCTCTGCGGAAGAAAAGAAAACAGACTTTCAGGTTCTTGAAGAAAGATTCTTAAGTAAGCTTAAAGCAGGGCAGGATTATTTAATTCAGGAAAAAACTAAATTTGATTTTGTCTTCTTGTTTAATTCCGATAAAGAAGAGGTAGCTTTTAGTTTCAATAAAGATGGTAGTTTCCGTCATGTGGAGTAAGTTATGTTTAAAATAGGCGATGAAGTAGTTGATGGTTATGGAAATATTGGAGTAGTTACTAACTTGTCTGAAAGCAGGTCTCCCTACCCTTTGGAAGTAAAGTTCTCTACTCCAGAGAGAAGCTTTTTTCGCGCATATACCGAAGAGGGTTTAAGTGTATTAGGGCAGGCATCCAAGTGTTGTATTTCTTTGGTAAATACAGAAGATAGAGGAAGAGCTTTAATTTCTAGTCAAGAAGCTTGGGATTTAGTTAAAGCTTTCAATGAGGTTCTTTTGCTTGAAATCTCAGACAAAATACGTAAAGAGGCAGAAACCGGAGGAAATAAAATAGAAATAGTGTTAAAACCTGCGAGCGTAGGTAAAGTGCATACTTGGCTCATAAACTCGGGCTTTAGGGTAAATGTTTTAGAGTCTTTAGCCGACCTTAAGCACGTTGAAATTTACTGGTAAGAAAGGAGAAAGAGATGGAAGGTTTTTACGAATTTATATCCTGTATGCTTGTTCTTGCAGTTTTGCTGTTTTGGAAATAGTTTTATGAGTCAGAGAATAGGTAACGTAGTTCTCATCGAAGTAGAAGAAGATTCTGTCTGCGAGCTTTGTGGCAAAGTAGATGAACTTAGACCGTATGGCCCAAAGGGAGAAAGAATCTGCTTTTCCTGCGGAGAAAAAGACAAAGAAGGTACTGAAAGAAAGCTGAAAGAAGTCTTGTTCGGTATCGTGGAACATTAATTTTAAAACTTAAAGAGGAAAGAAAATGCAAAAAGGTCAACCATTTAGAAAAAGTTTGGCAATTTTTCAGGCAATTGCAGGGCTGATGCCTATTCTTCAAGGAGGAGATATTTCTGCTTCAGAAAGGCAGAAGCTTTTAGCCTCAATACCTGAGTATAGGAGTTCTGGAAAAGGGCGCGGCCAGAGCCCGAAGGCTGAAAAAGGAAAAACTGCTCGGATTAAAAGGGCTTCTTTGGTAAAGCGGAACTTGAAGAAAAGAAAGTAAACTTCTTAAGCAAGGATGCTTTTTAAAACTTTAAAGAAAAGAGGAAAAAGAATGTCTAAAGAATTAAATCTTTATTTAGTTTCTCAAACTGAGAATACAAACTACGATAGCTATTCAGCTTTTGTCGTAGCGGCTGAAAGCGAAGAAGAGGCTAGAAGTTTTGATCCTTACGGCGGTAAAATGGATTGGGCTGCCTGGAATCCGCATTGGTGTCTTACAGAGAAAGCTGTTAAGGTTAAACTTATAGGTAAAGCAGTTGAAGACCTAGCTTCAGAAGTAGTTTTAGCTAGTTTTCATGCCGGATAAACTTAAAGAGGAAAAAGAATGTCCATTGCAGATGCAGAAGATAGAAAACGCGGCCTTGCCCTGCTTAAAGAACTAAACATAACTTACGTTACAAAAAATGAAGGAGCGCATTGCTATTTCTTGCAGGAAGGAAAAAGATACGACTTCTGGCCCGGCGCTATGCGATTGAAAATCGCCGGAAATACGTTCCTCGGCTGGGAGAAGATAGAAAGCAAGCTGAAAGAGCTTCGAACTGAAGGAAGAAGAGTGGAGAAAGGAAGAGAGTTTAAATTTACTCTTTCCTTAAGCCTGCAAGCAGAAAGCTTGGAAGCTTTATATTCTTTGATGTCTGAAGCAGCTAACGGTCTTCTTTCTCAAGATATAGAAGACCTGAATTTTCCTATCTTTAAGAAGAAAGAAAATACTCAACTTTATTGTTCTTTTTTGGAGAAGTAAAATGGGTTTTAATGTAGCTTATCGCTGCCCTTCAGGGGCGAAAGTTGTAGAAAATATCTCACCCACAGGAGATAATTTTCAGCTTTTAAGCCTTCAAGAAGGAGCTTCAACTACCTTAGCAGAGGTTCTGTATCCTGAATGTACGAACTTTGAAGGAAGAAAACTTTTAGTATATCTTAAGGAAGACTTGCAAGGTTTTGACTTGACTTTAGCGAGTAAACTTGATCCGCATTTTAGCGAGCATAGAGGGTTAAGCCCTGTTGCTAGGTTTGAGCCTTCAGAAAGAGGTTTAAAAATGGCAAATTTATTCTGTCAAGCTTTAGACTTAGTGCTGGCGAATAAGAAAGATTCAGTTTTTTTGGAGAAGTAAGATGGAAACTGTGCTTGCTATAGATTTAAATTCTTTTGTTTATCTTAAGTTAACTTCTTTTGGAAAGAAAATTCTTCAAGATGAGCGGGCTGCTTTAGAATATACTTTAGCCGGTAAACAAGCTATTATAGCCTCTTTGCCTCCTGCGTTGCCAGAAGAAGATGAAAATGGCTATAGCCGTTGGCCTCTTTGGAAAGTATTTAACTCTTTTGGGGTTTATTTGAATATTGGAGCAGACGAACTGCCTTTTCTACAACTTATTCAAGTTATTCTACCAGAAACCACGATTCATCTTGAGGAGAAGTAAGATGGAAAACTTGTATTTAATCCTTTGGCTTCATTTCTTTGCAGATTTCGTTCTTCAAAGCGACAGCATGGCAAAGAATAAATCTTCAAGCTTGCTTTGGCTTGCCTTGCATTGCTTTACTTATTCTCTTGTCTGGCTTTTCTTTCCTTTAAAGTTTATACTCTTTACCGGCTTAAGCCATTTTGTTGTAGACTTCTGCACTTCAAGAGTTGGAAAGAAGTTCTGGGAAGCTGGAAGAGTTCACGCTTTCTTTGTCGTTATCGGATTCGACCAAGCTTTGCATTTAAGCTTGCTCTTCTGGTCGAATACTTATTTAGGATAATTCTTATGGCGAATATGCTTAACTTTCTTGCCGTAAATAACATGGCTTCAGGAGCTATAGCTTTAATACGTAAGCAAAAAGCTTTATGGGATAAGATTAAACTTGAAGGAAAGGAAAAATATCTAATTGATGCTATTTATGAAGAATCTTTTCATGCTTTAGAAGATTTAGCTTCAATGACGCATAGTCAATTAGATATGCTTTGTCGGTTGCATGTTTTAAAAGAAAGAAGCTTAAGTAAAGAAGTTAAACAGCTTTGTTCAAATTTTACAAAATAGGAAAACTTATGGAAAATAAAGAAAAGAAAATTCCTTTAAGAGAAGAGACTGGCTTCTCTAGCGAAGAGTCTGCAAGACTTGCAGCGAATAAAGGAAGCAAAATGCGTAGAGTTTACTTTACTTTCTTGAAAGAAGTAGGAAAGACGGGTAAGCCGGTTTGGAAGATAACGAATAAGTTTAGTTCTAAAGTAAGGAGAAAGTAAAATGTATGAAATAAAAAATGCCTTCGAAGATGACGGAAGAGAATACTTCTTCGCAGTTGAAACTCTTTTTCAAGAAGAAAAAGTTGCTTCATCGGCTGTAGCTACAGGAAGTTCTTTTCTAAAAGAAGATATAGAAAGGCAGGTAGCTTGGCTGGAAGGTCTTAGAGCAAGGCCGGAAAATACTCCTTCTTTTCTCCCGCAAGGACAGAATGGATAAGCAAATGCCTGAAAATACAAATTCAATGCTCTCGACTTTGCGTAAGCTAAGACAGATGAAAGACCCGAAAGGTTATATTCAGTCTTTAAAGACCGAAAAAGAAGAAGACGCAGAAGTAATAGCTTATTTGTCCTTTTTAACAGAACAAGCGGAAGAAAGGGTGGAAGTTTTATCCGATGAGCTAGAAGTAAGAAAAAGAATAGAGCTTTTTTATCTCTCTTTAATTCTTCTTGGGCTTATCTTAAGTCATATTTAAAAAAGGAAACCTCATGGATAAGAAAAAATATATAATCTTCGGCCTGGATAACTCTGGCAAGACAAGCTTGGCAAAGCTTATGAGCTTATTCTCTTACGGAGAACTGAAGTTCTCCGATACTTCAGAACTTCTTTTCTCGAATCCGGCAATTCCTGAAGAGCTGCGCGAGGCTGCAAAGCAGTGGCAAGAAAATAGAAAGAACTCTTGCTTTAGCAAAGAGCAGCAAGAAGGTTTCAGGGAAAATCTTAAACAAGTTTATTCGCAGTATGCTTTTGAATGCTTAAGCTTTGCCTTGCAGAGGTCAGATATTTACGCTGGTTTAAGAGATAAGAAAATTGTAAACTCTTGGTCGACTTCTGAAAACTACGGAAACGACTATATTTTTATTCATTTAAGAAGTAGTTTTCGTCTTGCTTGTTTAGCTGAAACTGAAGAAGAAAGACTTTCTGTTTTTCGTCAAGAAGCTGACTATGAAACTTGGCCTTGCTTCTACGATGTAGAAAACGAAAAAAGCTTTTTCGACTTCTTGTATAATTCCTGGAGCTTTGTTCAATACTTGAAAGAGAAGGGCTTCTGGAGAGAGAATCTTTCTTTAGAAAGGAAGTTTCTTTGCTGGATAAGCTGGCCTTTTGAAATAGGATTGATTTATTATGGCTTGTGAGCAATTTAAACCGGAGTTTGTAGAACTAGAATCTACTGGAGACTATGCAGTTTATTGCAACGGCTTATTTCTTACTTCACTGGAAACAGAACAAGAAGCGGCGCAATTAACTTCTAATATAAAAGACCTTCTGGAGGCTTATAGAATTTACTTAACCTCTTAAGCTGACTTTTTCCTAAAAAATAGGCCGAAAAGTTCCCCCTTTTCGGCTTTTTTGTGTTAAAATACTTTATAAATTAAAGCAAAAGGAGAGCCTTATGGCTATAACCCAGTCCCAACTTATCGAAGTAGCTCAGCTTCTTCAACATGCAAGTAATGCACAGCTCGAGGTCATTGTTTCCTCGCTTACGCTTTCTCGTACTTCAATACAGAGTATGCTAAGCATTTCTCCGCCTGAAATGCAGGAAGTTCTTAATTCCCTGGGCGCTAAAGCTGCAGACTTACCCTTTCTCGAAGTCTTTAAAGCCTATTTAAAATTTAAGCTTGCCAAAGGTGCGAGTTCTCAAGAAAAGAAGAAATTCGGCTTCGGTGCTGAAGATCAGCAAGAAGCGCAAGCTCTTATGCTTAAGGTTCAGAACCAGGCGGCAAGGATTAGTCTGGCTAAAGCCAGTGAAGAAGTGCTTAAGCTTCGCATTGGAAATAAGAAAGATGCAGAAGAGTATGTAAGTATTGAAATTCTTACTCCAATCTTAAGCCAAGGCTTAGGCAACATTGCAAACCAGCTCCGCTCTATGGGAATGTTTCATCCAGAGCTTATAGAAGCAGTCAATGAATGTATTCAAGAAATAAAAAAGACCGGACATGCGCTTGTTTCTGAAGCAAAGAATGAAACAGAGAAGTATATAAACGAGTTTAAAACTTCTGAAGAAGACTGGAACAGGCTAATTCTTGAGCTGGAAGCTCTGCAAAGAGAAATAGATAACGCTTCGGCTCTTATCGAGAGTCCTGCTTTGAATAACTTTGGCTCTGGAGAGCTTTTATGAACTTAGAACTTGCAGCGGCAAAGAACTTCCTCGGTCAAGCGATAAATCGAATTTTCCGTCCTTTAAGTACACAAAGCGCTATAGAGTGGGCAGCAGAAGAAGTTACTCTAGGAATGGAAACTACTTCAGTAAAGACTGGAAAGTTTAATGCTTTAGTTTTCCCAGCTTTAGAATATATCTATGACTGCTTGGATAATCCTTACGTACCGATTATATATTGTATAAAGAGTGCAAGGTTCGGCTGGACAACTGCTACCATTATCTGGCTGAGCAAGGTTATTTGTGAAAGTCCAAGAAATATACTTGTCGGCTTTGGAAGTAAAGATGCGGCGCAGAAGTTCTACAAAGATCAATGGGCGCCTTTTACTGCCGGGATTCCTTTACTTCTTAAGAGTATAAACATAGGCCTTTCTCAGAGTAAGATTTCTTGGAATCATATAACTTACTATGGCGGATTTCTTCGCTTTGTCTCGACTAGAATTGCTATAAATTTAAAAAGTACACTGGTGCATATTGGAATCTTTGAGGAAATAGATAACCATGTTATAGATACTAACGGAGAAGGAGATAATCTTGCTCTATTCTCTGAAAGACAGAAAACTGTTCCAATCGTACTCCGTAAAACCATCATTGGAGCGACCGGAACTATAGAAGGGCTTAGCCGAATAGCTAAGCTTATGACCACTTCAAATGATATGGTCTTTAAAGCAGAATGTCATTCTTGCTTCTCGCTCATTCCTATGGACTATACTTTTTTTGAAAATTTCCGCTGGGCGACTTTTCCAGACGGAAAAGAACATAAGCAATTCGGCAAGTTCGATCCGGCTTCTGCTCAATGGTTCTGTCCTTTCTGTCAAATCGAATGGACTTTCAAGCAGAAGAACTTAAACATTCTTGCCGGAAAGAAGCACGGGTTCTTCGACCATACAGGACAGTTCTCTAAAGGCTGGCATCCAGAGCAGCCAGATATTACAGAAATCTTTGGCTTTCGCGGAAGCGAATGTATGTCTCCGATGAAGGAGAGCAACTTTGTAGAAATGAGTAAGAAGATTCTTGCAGCAAAGTTTGCTTTAAGTAAAGGAGACGAGTCTTTAATGGTTACTGTTTTCAATAACATGTATGGCTGGACTTATAGGACGGCTAAGACTTCAGTTACAGCAGAACAACTTGAAAACTTCTACTCTACTTACGAAGTAGGAGTTGCTCCTTACGAGGCTTTGGTTCCTTATATAGGAATAGACGTGCAAAGGGACAGGCTTGCTTTCTCCATAATGGTTGCTGGAAGAAACTCTAATTTTTATATAACAGATTGGTTTGAAATCTGGGGAGAGCCTTGTTCTTTCGATTCTTTTCTTTGGCAAGAGGCTACAGCAGTTATTGAAAAAGGAGTTCAGCATGTTTCAGGAATCAACTTGAACTTCAACGGCATAGCCATAGATATTCAAGACGGAATAACGGCAGAGTATGTCTACAACTGGATTGCTTACATGCAGAAAAGAGGTTTCCCTATTTACGGAGTTCGAGGAGTTAATCATTTAAAGTATTCCAGTGATCCGATCTTTGCCGTTCCTACAAATACTCTTGACCCAAGCCAGAAGATGAAAGAGAAAACTCTTGCTGAAAGCTATGGAATCGTCCCGTACCCTATGGGAACACATTCTTGTCAAAGTAAGGTTATGCAGTATTTAGAAAACGGAACAAAGAAAGAGCTTAATGGCAAGGCCAAGGCTTCGGAAGTTCTCTACTTTACCCGCTACGAGCGAGAAGACTTCCTTGATCAAATGACCGGCTGTATTCTTGTTCCTTTTTCTTTCCGCGGAGTTTCTGCTTTTAAGTGGGAACTGCCGTCAGGTAAGAGGATGGAAGCTTTAGCTTGTGTAAAGATGTGCTTCTGGCTTGCTACTAAAGATGGAATCTTTAACTACTCGGAAGAAGATTGGGCAAGATTGGATAGAGTTTTAAGATAAAGTTTAAAGAAAGCTTAAGCTTTCTATCGTTAAAAGAGTAAAATTAAATCAATTTAAGGCTTGCTTGCCAAGCCTCCCTAAGCTATAATAGCCCATACCTTAACCGTTATGGGCTTTTTTCGTGCTTGCACAAACTGAACAGAAAATCTTAAACTTTATCTTAAACTCCTGGGAGTTTAAGCAAGTTTCTGTTCGCCATCCAAAAGAAGAGAATCTCTTCCTTATCGGTTATACTTCAGAAAGCAAAGATAGAGCTTTTGCTCTTTCCCAAGAAGAAGCCATTCTTGCAGCAAAGCAACAGATAGAAAATTTCTTAAATAAAGAACTTCCAGCTCCTTTAGCTAAGTCAGTGGAATTATCTCCTTTCCTGGAAGTTCTTTTCTCTATTCGAGTTTATCTTGGCAATTCTTTCTTCCGGTCGGAAATATTTAAAAGATTGCTTCAAGGGCAACGCCTTGGTTTTTCTTCCTTTAAAGACTTCCTCCTTCTTGAATTGCAAAAAATGGAATATAAAGTAGAAAGCAGGCTCTTTAGCCCTGCTTATGCAGCTTTGCGTCAGAAAGAACTAGCTTACTTAAGAGGACTTTAAAATGGCTGAAACTGTTGAAGAGCTTCAAGCAGAACTTACTATAGTAAGTGGGCAGATTTCCTACATTTATGCAAATATGCACATGGAGAGTTTAGAAATTCAAACTCCACATGGCAAGACAGTAGTCAAACATGCAAACTTTGCCAAGACTCTTGACCTGCTTCAGAAGAGAAAAGCTTGGCTTCAGAGCGAGATTGCCAGACTTCTCGGGCTTTCTGCTGAAAGCCTTGTAGATTTTTCTCGGCCTTCGCAAAGCGTTCCCATAGTATTTACAGGAAGTTAACTCATGGATTATCAAAAATATCTTTCAAACTTTTGGAAAAAAGTTGGAACTTTTACTGGAGCAAGCAAGGCTTTTAAGCAACAGCATAGAAAAGCTTTGGAAGACGCTGAAAGCTCTATTACAGCAGAGCGGGATTTTCTTGCTGCAAGAAGCAAGCATCTTTACTGGAATAATGCTCTTGTGCAGAATGGAGTCAAAGCTTTCGCCTCTAATGTTGGAATTCTAGATGTCATTTTCGTGGACGAGAAAGGAACTGAAATCCCTTTCTGGAATGAAGCTTGGAGAACATTTTTTAATGGAATAGATTACTCCGGGCATGGAAACTTTGCAAGTTTGCAAACTATGGCTTCGAATTGCTTAGCGATTGAAGGCGAGTTCTTTGCAAGAAGGGTTTCTACTTTCGAGAATGAGTTTATTCCTTTTCAGCTTGAGAGCTTGTCTGCTGCAAGCATTCCCATGAACTACGAGAATCTTCTCGACCGGGTTTTCAACGGAATAATGGTTAGAAAAGGTAAACCTTTTGCTTACTTGGTTAAGCCTTATGTTAAAGACCTTAAGGAAGTCTGGAAAGCAAGTCAAACTTACCCTTACGGATATTCCATAGTTCCGGCAGAGAAAATGATTCATATTTGGGAAAAGCATTTTCCAGATCAAAGAAGAGGGATGCCTTTGCTTACAGCCGGTATGCTTACTGCTTGGCAGATTGATGACCTTATACAGAGTACAGTAACTCAAGCGGTAAACTCTGCAAGTTTTGCTTTCGGTATTAAGAAAAATGGTCCGATGGCTAATTACCGTCAAGACCCTGCTATGAAAGTAGGAAAAGGAGTTCAGGACAAGGAAGAAGAAACTCCAATAAACTTTTACGAAAGTGAAGCCGGACAGTTCTTCCACGGCGATGCGGAAATTACACTCTTACAGAGCCAAGGCATTGAGCAAGGAATAGACTCTATGCTGAATAAGATGCAGCAAGTTTTATCTTCCTTGTTTTATTCTGCCAGCTTCCAGATTGACGGTGATTGCACAAAGTACAACTATTCCAGTATGAGAGCTGCGCTTGTAGCTGTTGAAGCTAAGATTTCTATCTTTAGGAAAACAGTTACCGAGCCAGCTATGTTGAACAGAGTTGTAAATTGGTGGTTAGAGTATATGTTTTATACTTTTCCAGAGCAAGCTCGGCCTAAAGTCGTAACTCGGTATCCAAAGAACGCAGTACCTAACTTGCTTGAATTAATGCGGGCTTATGAAATAGCTTTAAAGAATAATATAATGCCTATCGGTCAGGTCTATGACGAACTGGATATAAATCCAGAAGAGTTCGATTCGGACAGGCAAAGAATCTGGCAAGCTTTACAGAAAGAAGCAGCAAGTTTAAAGTCTTCAGGCCAGGAGTCGGCTTCTAATGGAGCCTGAAATGAATCCTTTGCAAGAAGATAACGGAAATTATTCTGCCTTGCGTTTAATGGCTCTGCTTTGTATTCTTGCAGGAATAGCTTGCGCGGGGTTAGGATTCTTTCTTCCAGGGAAAGAAACTTATGCTTTAAACTGCTTACAGTCTTTGCTTTCTGCTGCTTTTCTAGGAAAAGTTGGACAGAAATTCTTTGAAGAAAAAGTCAGATAATGCGAGCTAAAGCAAGACTTAAAACAGTAGTTCCTTTTATAACTAATCTACCAGAAAAGAAAGGATTTTTCATGTCTCAAGATACTTACGATACTTTGAATCTTAAAATTGAGAATTTAGCTAGAAGGTTGGAAGAGCATCAAGAAATGGAACGAGAAGAAAGAGGCAAGTTGGTTAAAGGACAAGAAAAGCTTATGGAGAAGTTAGATACCTTAAGCGATTATATGATAAGTCAGAAGACAGCGACTAAAGTCGTTCTTAAAGCTACTTCTTGGTTAGTGGCTTTAGCAACTACACTTCTCGCTATCTTCTGGGACGATTTAAAGAATAAAGGTTAAAGTATGAGAACTCAAGTTTTAACAGTTTCAGGAAGCTTAGGCAGCTATGCCGAAGATGTTCCTTATGAATATTTACTTCAAGGATTTAATTATATCTTACAGAAACAAACTGCTTACGAGCAAGCTGTAGCCAAGGGTGAAACGGTCTACTCTTGGGAAATTCCGCCTGAAGTTATACTTTTAAACATGAACTCTTCCGGCGGCGATGTCAATCAGCTCTATACCGCTTGCGCCAGTTTGAAGAATTTAAATTCTATAATTCCCGTTATAGGTCTCGTTACCGGAAAAGCTTGCTCGGCTGCTTACATGCTTTTAAGTAATTGTTCAAAGATTATAGCTCTTCCGGGAAGTACGCTCGGCAGCATTGCTGGGGCAAGTTCTTACTTGGATTATTCTGGAAAATTAAAAGAAGACGGAATAATTCCCTATTTCTATTCAACTCATTCGGATAAATTCTCCGGGCTTCCTGGAGAAAATAAAAGCCCTGCGGAGATTGAAAATTTCTTAAAAAACTCTGCCGATACTTATTTTAAAATCTTAAGCTCGATGCTGGAAGCGAACCGCCCCGGCATTGGGCAAGAAATCAAGAAGCTTAATGGAGCTTCTTTTATTGTAACCGGAGAAGAGATTTCTCCACTTTATGACCTGATGGCTTCCGCTTTCGAGGAGGTTTATTATACTTTGGAGAACATGAATATGAAAACCGATTCTTTTAAAAGCCTCTTTTCTTTCGGAGGTAGGGGCTTACCGGAGGATAAAGCACAAGTGGCTTCTGTAGTTTCTTTAGCTGCTGAGGGCAGACCGACTGCTGTCGTTTCTTCTGCTCCTGCTGAACCTGCCGTAGTCTTGACTGTTGCTGAGCAAGCTAAAGCTGCTGCTTTAGGCGAAGCTATGTTTCAAGCGTTTCAAGCTAAAGTTACAGCCAGTGCTGAAGCCGCAAGAACGACTTTGATTCAAGGCGAACCTCTTAAGGCTTTGGCTTCTTCTGGGAACATTGCTGCTGAAATGCAGGAAGCTTCCTTGGAAGAGCTTCAAGCGTTTGCTAACGTACATAAAGCTTCTGCTTCTGTAGTCTTGCAAGTAGCTCAACTTAAGCTTCCTCTGGAAAAAGCAAAACAAGTAATGAAGACTTTAATGTCTTCTGCTGACGCTTCTTTCAGCAAGGCAGAAAATACCTTTTCTATGTCCTCTTTACAAGACTTGGCTTCCGGCGAAGCAGGTTCTTCTGACGCCCTTGACCCAATTTTCGCAGCAATGGCTGCTGGCTTAAAAGCTAAGTAAAATAAGCTCTCTTTTTTCTTACTTCTCTTGGAGAACAAAAATGCACTCAAATTTAAGCTGGCATAAACCAGCGGAACAAGTTGTAGTTAGTACAGATTCTTTCCGAATCAATAGCCAAAGACCGCAAGGTTTAAAAGACGGCGTAAACGCTTCTTTGCCTGTTGAAGTCGGGCATGTACTGAAAGCTGGAACTTTGCTTACCCGCGTCGGGGGAGTCTTATCTCCTCATACGGGTTTTACCGAAAAGCAAAAGTTAGTCTTTGATGCTGACATTACCGGAACTACGGCTGAGCAAGTAGTTTTTACCATCGCTGGTCTTACCATTACGACGACGGACAATATTCTTTACTTGGCAGACTTGTTCTTGCTCTTTAAAGATGCAAAGCCTGGGGACACTGGAGCTGCCTTACTTGCTGCTTACAATGCGGCTTCTGCTGATAATATTTTCGCTACCGTTTCTGGTACTCTCGGAGCTTGGTATGTTTTACGTGACTTGGCAAACAAGACTTTACTCTTTGTAAGCTCTTCTTACCAAACTAACGTAACCAACTTGACTTTTACTTTAGTCGATACTGCGGGCAGTCCTGTAGACTTAGCTTCTCATGTTACAAGTACGAACATTCCTTTAAGCACGGCAAACATTGACGGGATTTTAGTTCATCCAACGAATACTGTCTCCGCGCAAAAGAATGTCTCTGTCTGGCTGAAAGCTGAAATGTATTCAAACATTTTAGCCTTGCATACCGAACCGGAAAGCGAAACTGACACTATTGGCGGAGCTTACCCTGACTTGCTCTCCATGGGAATCTTCAACTTCGCGCAATTGCAAACTGTTCTGCTTCAAACCAAGTTTCAAGTTTGGCAAGCTTTGTCTCCTTTGGTTTCTTAATTTAACTTTTACTTTATCTTTCTCTAAGGAGAGCAAAAATGGCCTTACCTTTAGGACAAATTAACGATGCTGCGCTGAGGATTCTTGCAGCAAGCATGACAACTATCTGGCAGAATCCTGCCAATCCCGGCTTGGACTTTTTAGCCAAGCATTTTGTAAAGCAAGAAGGTTATACGCCTTTTAGCCAGCAATATCCAATAAGTCAGAATGTTTTACAGTATCCGGTTGCGGCACCTTTTGCCAATCCTCGCGCTAGGCTGCCAGCCATCGACGGCATGGGAACTGTAACTCAAATGATCACCCCTTTCCAACTTAAAGTTCCTCTGGACGACGTAACAATGGATGAATGGGAAGAACAGACTTTGGTTCTTCGTACTTTCGGCCAAGACTTCGCAGGTCAGAGCTCAGCTTCTTACGAAAACGAGCGTTGGGCAGCGCGTATGCAGTATGGAAAGCTGGCTCTGAGCAATCGTATTGAAGTCAATACAATGAACCTTATTGAAGCTTGTTCTCTGGTAACGCCAGAAGACAATGCTGTAGCGACAGTTAATACTTTTGAAAGAAGCACTCCGACAACTGTTGAAGACTTGGAAAAACCTGATTGGGGTTTTGTAGATTTAAGTGTAACTGCTTATAATTCGAGTAATGGAGACCGCTACTGGGTAGAGACTTCTACTGGAGCTGTAAATGCTACAGCTAAGCCAGTAAACGATGTTCAAGTTATGATCAGAACGGTTAAGCGGTTCGGCGGCGGCGGTGTTAAGTTTTTCGTAATGAGTCCTGACGCGCTGAAAGCTTATCAAGCAGATTTTGCAACGAACTACGCAGACTTAACGAAAAATACTGTTGTTACTGTAGGCGGCAATGCTCAGCTTGAAATTCCAGTTCATCTTATGGAACTGGGCTGGAGCCAGATCGGGTACGTTCATGACTTCTCGAACAACTACCAACTGATTCCAGTCTTTGCTGGAACTTCAGTAAAGTATAAAGACTGGACTGACGGAAGTACTTTGAAAGACTTCATGCCTACATATGACTACTGCTTCCCTGTTCCTATGGTTCCAGTTATCGGGCAGAAATTCACCTACGTGAACTTGAAACGAGTTAAAGACCAAAGAGTTCCTTTTCCAATTAACATTTACGAAGACTCTGAATCCGGCGACCGTTGCGGAAGTATCCTCCATCGCGGTTACATGTTTCCAAGAGTTAATCCTAATGCCTTGGTTTTCTGGCGAGTAGACGGGGCTTAAATCATGACAAAACAAGTACGAATTGAAAATGCTGATACCAGCGACCATAAACTTACGGTTCAAACTTGGCAGAAAAGAGCAGACGGAGATATAATGGTAAAAGAAGAGTCTGCTGATTACCCAACAGCAATGGTTACAGGACTTGTTTTTCGAGAGCAGTATTTAATCATCAAAGAAACAGAGTTGTAGCTTTTTACCCCGGCATGGGTCTTTTAGGGAGAGTCTCTAATCCTCCTCTCCCTCTTTTTATCACAAGTTTCTTTAGGTTTTGTCTTTTATGCAAATTAAAGTAAAAGGTTTAGAAAATATTCCTATGAATCTGGCCTCGCGGAAGACGGAGCTTAGAGAAACTTTTAATAAAAATTTACGCGGATTGGTCTTTGACTGGTTGAAGACTTCTTCAACTACATTTGTAAATAAAGAAGGTAAAGCTGGCTTTGAAAAAGTTACTGAAGTTACTCCTTTAAGCCGTCTTTCTGGCGGAACAAGGGGAACTGTAAGAGCTAAAATTTCCCTAACGGTAAAGGCTGTGCCTTTAACCGACTTCTTTGTAAACCAGCAAAGAGTTTCGGTAAATAAAAGCGTAAACGCTGCTTCTGTAAAACGAGGTAAGTATATGGAAAAGAGAATTGGAGTGCAAGGTGCTTCTCAAATATTCACCAGAGCTAAAATTCTTAAACAAACTGGAGCAAAGCTTGTAATTCCTAGAGGAAAGAAAGGAGCTTTAAGCTCTGCTGAAGGCTTGAAAGGTTTCATGTATTCTCCGAGGAATCGCGTAGCGGCAAAACCTGGGACACCTTTAGGTATTTACGTTAGGTTGCAGAAGGCGACTTGGAAAGGTAAGCAACGCTTGCCGACTTATAAAATCTTTGCTCCGCCGTTGGCTATTGCTATGCTTAGCCCTAGAATTCTTAAAAGAATCAAGTTTCAAAAAAGATTAGAGAATTTATTCAATGATTGATTCAAAAGCTATCTTAAGCAATCCTTTAGTTGGGCAAGAAATTCGCCTCGACTTGACAGAAGACGTTCTTACGTACGGCAAATGTATTTTAGTCCCAGAGGACTTTGAAAGAAGTCAGGTTACTTCTTATGAAGTTCTTATCTCCTTGCAAGATAAAGACATGCTTCTTCAAGGAATGGATTTTTATATAAAAGTTTCAGACAATTTATTCGCTAAAAGCCGCGTTGCTGAAATTCAACTTGATCCACCGCTGTACGCGAAAATAGAAGCTACTTTTCTTTCTTGGAAAACTGTATGATAAATCCTTTTAAATATTTTCAATCTCTTTGCGGAAGACTAGACTGGGACTTCGCCTCTTACGTCGAAGACTTGAATCAAGTTTTAGAAAACACAGAGGAAGCAGAAAACAGAACAATTCTTGGAATTAAGAATGAATTTTTTATATATAATAAAAGCTTTCCAGAGGAAGTCTTTCCTACAAGAATCGAAATGCCTTCCGCTGCAAGTGGCGATACCAGATACCAAACTTTTAACCTTCTCATTGCTGCTTATGTCTCAGAAGAGGACGAAACTACTTCTTCTTTGCAAGATTTAAGCTCTCAGCTTAGAGATTATCTTTTTCAAGAAACAAGAGTTCTTCTTGGAACTACTAGAGTAAAGATTTCAGATAAGAAAGTCTTTTATGAAATCATGTGCTACATTCCTTTAAATAATTCCTTTGGAGTTTAAAATGCTATTTGAATCCGCTTTAAATCAAAGACCTTTAAGAAAAAAAGCTAAGGTGGCAACGCCTGTGGCTCCTGCGGCTCCTGCCGTAACCAAAAAAGAAGCTATGGCTCCGGCTCCGGCTCCGGCTCCAGTTTCTCCTGAAACCGAAAGCAAACCTGCCTCAAAGAAAGACTAATTTTAACTCATACAAGGAAAACTAATGGAAACAAATACTCTCTTCGGCTCTGACATTGTAGTCAGAGCTGCTAGTCAAACTACTGAAGGTGTTGCTGAAGTATTTACAAGTAATGACTTGTATATTCCGGCAACTGAAGTTACTGAAACGTCGGATACTCCGACGACAATTGTCCCGATTATCTCATCTCCTGATGTTAGAGAAGTTGTCGCTTATACAACAGATTCCATCTCTGGAAATACTTTAAAGACTTTCCTATTCTCTGCATCAAGCTTTATTGGAAAAAGTATTAGCTCTGCAACTTCTTCTGTCTTTTTTGGTACAACCGCAGGAACAGTTTCTTGCTCTGTTACTTCTGGACAAACTGTTATTCTTGGCGGAGTTACAGCTACGGCTAACGCTACGGCAACGGTTTCTGCGGAAGATTACTTTACCGACTTCTATGACTACATTATAAACGGTACAACTCCTTCGACTGATTGGGCTTTTACTGGAACTTTTGACGATACAGTTTGGGACATCTTCCTCGGCGATGATACTTCAACTTACAAGTATCTGTTCATCATTGCTAAAGACCCGCTTTCAACAGAAACTCCTACAAGTAAAACAGGCACGGCAACCGGCGTCGTTCTTGTCCGTCAAGCAACTACAGGAAGCGCAACTCAGCATAAGATTCCTGAAATCTATCCGTACTTGAAAGCTGCTGGTCTTGCTCCTACCTTCGGTGTAACTCTGGAACTTCCAGACTCTCTGGATGCTATCTTTACAGCAATTCTAACTTTCAAAGACGCTCAAGCTGAAGATAGAATTGTAGCAATGACTGCCTTGCAGAATTTCAGGCAGTTGCTTACAGCTACGGCGAAGCTTGATCTTGGCACAGACAGTCAAGCAGCTCTGGCTGCCCTTCGCGTAGATGTTCTTGAAATGCAAAGAAGGCAGTCAGTTTCTTTTGCTTCAATAAGAGCATTGGACTATTTAAGCCGTCAAGCAAGAAACGTCTTCACTACAAACATCGCTAATGGCGACTTTCAGCAAGCAACAACAGAGCTTCAAGCTGCTGCTGCCGATATGGATGGCTTGGGTTATATAGTCTTTACCAGAAGCTTATCCAACAACAAAAGTGTAACAATTCTTGGTAGAACTTACGCTAACGTGTCTGGCAGTTCGATGACGGCTGCTGAAGTTGCGGCAGAGTTCATCTCCGGTACTAACCTTACCGGAACTATAACTTCTGGTTATAGTTTTGCTTCAAGAATTGATCCAGAAAGAGTTAATGTTGTTAAAACCGGTGATCAATCTCTTTGGGCGGTAAGTCAAAGCTCTACACAGACACGCTATACTGTCGATGTTATTAATCCTTTGGAAACGGTTTATGAAAGTTCTGTTTTAAGAGCTGCTATAGGCTCTGCTTTAGCCGCTTTAACGGCGGAAAATCCTTTAGTTCTTTCTGCCTTTAAGCAGATGAAAGCAGAGATGTCTCGTGTTTGGGCGATTGCCAATCCAGCGATAAACAGACAGGATGTAAGATGGACAAATGCTCAAGCTGGTTGGGTTACAGACTTGGCGGCCTTTGCTGTTGATTCTACTTTCTATCCTAATGACTTAATCTACGCCTACTCTTACATGCGCTGCGACGATACCGGGATTCTCGACCTGTCTCGTCTCACAGTTCAAGCTCAAAGAATGACTGAAGATGGTTCAAGAATTAAGCTTCAAACAACTACAGACGTTATTGTTTCCAGTTTCGACCTGATGGTTATGGCAAATCAGCCTCCAGAAATCAGCATGACTCTGCTTGGAGAGCCTGGAACGATGTCGTTTGAAGATGGAGCAACGATTAACTTTGCCTCAACTCGCTTGAAAACAATGCCTCAGGCGACGAAAGATAATGTAACTTTTTGTTCTTTAGTACTTTCAACCGATTCCTTTGTTAACGGAAATATTGCTCTGCAAGAACTGTCTTTCCCGAACATTGCAGGGCTGAAGGCAGACAGAGCCTTAACTACTTTGGCTAACTTTTACCGGCTTTCAGCCGACCGGGTAGGAAGAAAGCTTTCTTTAACTATTTTGGACGGAGACGGCACAGACTTAGAAGGGGCCTTGCCTGAGTTGAAGACTCTAATTGGGCAAGAGATGAAATTCAGACTTCAAGTTGGTACAATGGCTGGCTTTACTTACTTGCTTGCTGTAACAGGTATTCTAACCAACGACCAACCGACAACAAGCCAAACAAGTTTAGCTGCTCGGCAGGTTGAACTTACAGTAACTTCAAGCTCTTTAACTTGGAGCTAATTTAATCGTCAGAGGCGGGAGAACCCGCCTCTACCCTTTCTTTCTTATGTTTCCTTATTATACATTTTCGCCAATAGAAGTTCTTTCTTTTTCCGAGCCTTATGGAACCTTTTTTATAGGTTTCTTTTTTAAAGAGAAAGAGGAAAAAGAAAAGCTTTTAAAAGAAGTTAAAACTTCTTTAGCTGATTGGAATATTTTAACGATAGAAGAGCTGGTTCAGCTCTTAACACAAAGTATCACCTTTGTCCACATACATTATAAAGGCTTGATTTACAAACTAAATCCTGCTACAATACAAGAATATATAAGTGCAGAGCAAAACTTTACCTCATTTATCGGAAAGTTTATTTCTTTTCTTTCCCGGAAAGAAGAAGTTCATCTTCACGAACTCCAGCAAAGCAATCTTATAGACTTTTTGAACTACAGAATAGAAGAAAAAGCTGGTAAGATAAAACTTACAGAACAAGCTAAAAGTCTGGAAAAGTATATAGATTTCAATGCTTCGGATGAGGCAAAGAAGAAAAAAGAAGCTGGCGAAGCCAATCCTTTCTTAGATTTAATTCTTGAAGAAGCTGATGCTCTTGAAGACGAGACTTCTTTTTTCTTTTCTGAAGCTTTAGAAAAAGTCGAAGACTATTCCTGGTTCAAATATTTCATTAATGAGGAACTAGAAGATAAGGAAATAGTAAAAAAATTCCCTCTTTTTAAAGGAGCGGAAAAAGACCTGCAAATGCAGGTTACTTTTTTAAGCTTTTCTTCTTTAGAAAAAGGAGTAGATTCCGGCCTTGTTATTAAGTGCTGGGAGCTTTATAAGAAAGAGCAAGACTTTCTTGCTTTTTTAAACTTTACCAACCTATGCCAAAATAAACTATGGGAATTATATCATGAGTAAGAAAGTACCTGTGCTTAAATTAAGCAAAAAAACTCCTTTAAAAATCGAAGCCAAAAACGGAGAAGAAGAGTTCGTTTTTTGGATAGAACTTCCTCATTGGAATTACTTGGATAAGAAGAAACAAGAGAAAGCTTTCTTCCAAGCAAATAAGGAAGTGCAAAAATTACACGGCTCTATTGTAGAGCAAGCTCAAAATCTAACGGAGCTTTCAGAAACTATAGTCGCTACTGTCGTAGCCGATTTAGCAGATACTTCCAATTTAGAACCTTTGAAACAGTGGTATTTGAATAATGTTCAAGCTTTAAATGGCTTAGAAATATCAGAAAAAGATTCTACTTCAGATGAGGAGATTGTAACTAAATTGACTAGGGATCATGAATGGTTTATTCCTATTTTTGAAGAGTTATGGGCTTACGATTATAATATAGTAGCTCTTAACCTGAAGTTAGTTAATTTCTTTAAAGGAGAGCTTGCTTAAACTTTAAAAATCTTTTAATAAACTCTTTTTTAGGAAAATTCGATGGCAAGTAAGAAAATAGAATTTGAACTGATTCTTCAGACGCAAGCGGCTGACGGAGCTGTTCTTAAAGCAGAAAAACGTCTTGTCTCCTTGTCATCGAATTTAAAAGAAAGCTTAAATAAGCTTGAAGTTTTTAAAAAGCTTCTTGAAAGCACTGGAGATAAATTTCCCGCACTTGAAGCGTTGAAACGCTTTAAGGACGAACTGGACAAGGCAAAACGCTCTGTAAACTCGTTAAAAGACGAAGAGACGAAGAAATTCTTAAAAGAATTTCTTGCTCAAGCAGGAAAGACTAGCCTACCAGCCAAGCTTTCTAATGCTTTGCAACCTCCAAGCAAACAAGGAACTCCTTTTCCAATACAGGATTTGAATAAGGCAAACAAGGCCGCTTTAGAAAAAATATACCAAAGAGCTTTGGAAGATGCTTTTCCGCATTTAAAGAATATCAAGCCTTCGGAGAACTTAAGCAAGAAGCTTCAAGCAGAGCTGGACAAAGCCTTAAAGAATACTTCTTTGACTTTAAGCCAGCTTGGAGTAAAGCCCGCAGCTAAGCCAAGCATTGATGCTCAGTTGCAAACTTCTTGGCTTAAGATTCTTGGCGAGAAGATGGCCGCTTTTTCTCAAAGAGTTCCTGTTTCTCCTTGGCAAGACCCACGGCAACGCGCTGCTGATGCTTTTCAAGGACAGTTTTCTCCTTATAAGAGCTTTAAAGGACTTGCTGCGCTTTCTGGAAGCGCCTTGACCTCCGGTAATACGAGCAAGGATAGAACCGAAGCAGCTTATGGAAAATACAAACCTTTAACTTATGTTCAGAAAGAAACCGAACGTCTTGCGGCTTTGCAAAAGCAGCTTGAAACTATTCCTCAGAACTCGCGTCTTGCTCCTTTTTGGGCAGAAACAGCTAAGCATATTCAAGAAGCCAGACTTGCTCTTGCTGAATATGTTAAAGTAAGCAATTCTTTAAAGTTTCAAGCAGGGCTGAATAATGCAGTCTTGCCTTACGGACAGAAACAGCTTAGTAAAGCTCAGTTTGAAGTAAACAATCCTAAAGTTTTAGGAAACCTTGGTTCAAGAGCCGATGCCGAGCTTCAGCGGGCAATAGCTCAGGCCGAGAAAAGATTTAATACTCTTCTTCAAAACACGGCTGCGAAAATAGACGGCACGACTGATAAGGCTCAGAGAGCCTTGCTCTTAAACCGAATGAAAGAACTTGGTTCTTCGGCTCAGAAAAGCTTGGGCAATATAAAGCTCGGCGGAGAGGTCAATAAGTTAACTTCTGGCTTAAAAGATGAGCTTTATTCTCTGAAAGAAAGCCTTTCTTTAAGAACAGCTATTCAGAAGAAAGAGCAAGAAATTGTAAACTTGCAGAATAGAATAAGCACAGCAGGACTTTCTTCAAAAGCTTCTAATTCCATGCTTAAGGAACTGCTTAAAGCTAAAGCTGCCTTACAGGAAATAGACTCTTTACAGAAGAAGCTTCAAAGTAATACGAATAAAACTTCAGCCATTTCTGACTTTGGTTCGAGAGCTCTTGGAGAAGTTGAAAACCGGCAGAAGCTCGCAATGGCAGAAAGCCGTTATGGAAGTAATTCTCTTCAAGCGATAAATCTTGCCGAGCAGCAAAGACTGGCTGCTTTGCGAGCGAAGTCTGAAGCAGCAATTCAGAAAGTCTCTTCTTCTCTTACTCCGCAGAGCAGCTCAGCTGATAGAGTAGCTGCGGCAAATAAGATAAAAAGCTTAGCTTCTGCTTACGATAACTCAAGTAGGAGTATTATAAGTCAGACAAATGCTTTGCGTGAGAATACACTTTCGCAGCTTGCAAATATGAGAGCAAGTTCTAATTTACTTGTAAGAATTTCTGAATACGTCATTGGCTACCGAGCAGTTAATGCTGCTTTAGATACGATGTCGAATTTTATAAGGAACATCCCTGACGCTGGAATAAAGTTTGAAAACGTCCACGCTATCTTTAAAGCAATGTTCGTGACGCAGAAAGATATAACAGAACAGTTCTCTTTCTTAGATGCTGTTGCTGAAAGAACCGGCGGAAGGCTGAAAAGCTTAAGACAAGAATATGCTGATTATTCTGCTTCAGCCAAGGCCGCAGGCGAAAGTAATCAAAACATCCAGGATTCCTTTGCAGCTTTAGCCGATGTTACAACGGTTCTTCATCTTCCAGAAGATAAAGTCCACGGCGCTCTTGTGGCTATAAGCCAAATGTATGCGAAAAACCAAGTAATGGCGGAAGAGCTAAAGCGCCAGCTTGGTAACGTCTTGCCTGGCGTAGTGGCTATGTTCGCACGAAGCCAAGGCATGAGTACGAAAGAGCTTATGGCCCAAATGAAGCTTGGGAATATAAGACCAAAAGATACAGTTCCTCAGTTCTTAAAGTTCTATAAACAAGTTTTCGCCCCAGATGATGCTTTCGAGCAAGCGGCTAAAGGCTTCTACGCTACTTTAGGCAGATACCAGAATGAATATACAAAGCTTACAGAAGATATATATAAGGTTTCAAGTAAGAGCCTTACAGGAATAGTCTCGGCTGGAACTTCAGGTTTGAAACTCGTTAGAGAAAATCTGGATGGAATCCTTACAGTAGTTACGGCAATCGCAGCTACGGCAACTCTTGCCGGAGGAGCTGCTTTGTTCTCTGGCGGAAGAACTCTTCTAGCAAAGAAGGCCATAGGCTTAAGAAATGCTGAAAATGCAGCAAATCCAGCTTTAGGAAGTTTGTTCTCGAAGAGGCTTAATGCTGAGAATCCGGCAGACTTGGCCTCAATGTCTACTTTGGCTATTCTAATTCCTACAGCTATAAGCACGATAAAGAATGCTATTGTAGGATTAAATCCCTATCTTAAAGGGGCCATTCTTCTCGTAGGAGGGCTTTCAGCTGCTTGGCATACAATAACCTCTTCTCCAGACATAGACCTTGGAGATAAGCTGAAAGTCTCTCGTTTACAAGTAGTGCAAGATAGACTTTCAGATACTTGGCAGTGGTTAAAAAGAATTGCCGACTTACAACCAGCAAATGCTGTAGAAGCTTTAGCCGGAGCTATATATAAAGTAGTTTCCATGCCTGTTAAAGGTTGGGGGCTTATTTTAAGTACATCTTGGAACGCTATAACAGAAGCGGCTTCGGGAAACTTATCCGATCAAGAGAAACTTCGCTATAGGCAGAAAGCAGAGCTTGAAAAAAGGGAACAAGATTATAAAACCTTTCGAGACAACTTACTTCAAGAAAGTAAAAAACAGCTTCTTGAAGAGCCTGCTTTAAACTTGGAAAACATGTTCGATAGTAAATCTTTTACAAGGATTATCGAGCTTGTAGGTCGTTCTGTAGCTTCTCAGATAACAATTATAACGCAAATTGCTGACGCAAAGCTGGCTCAAATAGAAATGCGTTCTTCGAGATTGGACAAGCTGGCAAGCCGTGGCTTACTAGCTCCCGGTCAAGTCTACGAGCAGAGAATAAAAGCTATTCAAGAGCGTCTTCAAGTTAAAGTAGACCTCGCAGGAACCAAGGGAGTTTTAAATAATCAAGTTATAAACGCGGAAAGAACTTTTTCTGAAAAGAATGATCTTCTCGAAGCTTATAGCCAAAAACTTGAACAAGCGAAAGATGCTCAGAGAGAGCTTATTCTGCTGGCTACTGGACAGGGCAAACTTACGGTAAAAGGGGTAGATCAAACTTATAATAATCTAGGATATACCGTAGCTACTGATAAAAACAGTCCTAATTATCTAAGCGAAACTGCTTTAGCTGCTAAAGACAAAATAGTTCTTCAAGCCAGAGAAGCTTATCTTCGTGATTTACAAGCAAACCAAGAAGAAAATCCAGGTACTAGAGCTTTCTTCTTAAATAAACCCTTGCGAGTTACAGACAAGGATATAAAAGCTACGCAGGATTTGGTAGACAAGTCTACACAGAGTTATATAAAATTTACCGAAGCTTTGCAGAAAGCAGCAGCGGCCTCTAATGATGTTTTGCTTGGAAAAAGTTCTTCTTCTGAACCTACAGCAAAGCCAGAAACTAAAGTTGACTTAAGTAAGCTTCCTGAAAAAGCTTTCACAGATACTAAAACAGCTGTAGATTACAATAAGCAAGTCGGGGAACTTTTTAACAAGAGTTCGACTACTTTAAATAATCAAATAGGCTTGAATACTAAAGCAAACGCCGCTTTAACTTCTACTATTGGTAAATTAGAGACTGGAGGGCTAAAAGGTTCTGCTAAGGATAACGCACTTTCTCCTGCTGGAGCTGTAGGCAGGATGCAAATTATGCCTGATACCGCTAGAAAACCCGGCTACGGAGTTCCAAGTATCTTTGCCTTTGCTGCAAAATATAAAGTCCCTTACCAGAACGAGAGTGATTCAGAGCTTAAAAAGCTTTTAAAGAACTCTAAAGTTAATGAAGCTTTTGGAACTGCTTATTCTCAGGCTATGGTAAATAAGTATGGCTTGAAGAACGGACTTGCTGCTTATAATGCCGGGCCTGGGGCTGTAGAGAAGTATAATGGAGTTCCTCCTTGGAGTGAAACCCAAGCTTATGTAAAAAATGGTCTTTCTTCTATGGCTCAGCAAATGAACATGGACACTAACGCTTTAATGTCTGCTATTTCATCTTCTCCAGACTTAGGCAAAGCTCAAGTTACTGGAGTAGCTATGGCTTCTAGTGGTCTTAGAGCTAAAGAAGCTATCATAGCCACTGAAGGAGAAAAAGTTATTGCTTACCAAACAGCTTCTATAGAGCTTGAAAACGCTAAGACAGATTTTCAACTTTCTATGTCGGACTTTGCCAAGTCCTTACTGGAGCAAGTTAATATTCCATTAGCTGCTTTGGAGAATCCAAGAAGTTTTGAAAGCCAGAATCAATCTTTAATTCAACAGTTTAAACAGCTAGAAAATACGCTTAAAGCTGAAAAGCAAATAACAAATAAAGATTATCGCTCCTTGAGCGATAGTGAAATAGCTAAAGCAGAACAAGCGATTCGTCTTTTCTTTAAGCTTAATGAAGAAGCTTTCTATCGCGAGCAGCGGGCAAGTTTCCGCGAGCAGCAAAACAGAAGTTTTGAAATTGCCGGACAGCAAATGCAAAACAGATTTGATTTTCAAATCGCTTCTCAAGTAGAGCAAGCAGCAAGCCAAGGAGCTTTTGCAAAGCAACAACTTGCCATGAAGGAAGCTGGAAGAAGTTCTTATATCTTTGATCAAATTAAAGACCCTAATTTAAGCTTTGAAGCTCAGCAGAATAACATAAAAGAATACGATATGCAGATAGCTAAGCTAAGGCAGGATGCTGAAGCTTTAAGCAATTTCTTTACAGGAACTTTAAGTTCAGCAATGCAAGCTCCGATTAAAGAGTTCATTCTTGGAAGTAAGGGAGCCTTTGATACACTGAAAGCAATAGGCTATAACTTCTTGGACTCGATTGCAATAAACATTATACAGAGTTTTTCAAACCAGCTAGCAAAGCTTGCTATAGAAGCCGCTACACAAATGGCTACAAAAGCAGGACTCTCTGCTTTAATGAGCAGCTTCTCTTTTGCCGTCAAGGACGGCGGAAATATTCCAGGCTTTGCCTCCGGTGGAAAAGTTCAAACCTTTTCCAAGAGTCAAAGAATATCTGGCCCTGGAACTTCGCGCAGCGATAGCATCGATGCGATCGTGCCGATAGGAAGTTATATACTTAATGCTGAAGCTTCAAGGAGAGTAAAGCTTTCTGATTCTGAAATCTACATCTCTCCTACGGACGTGAAATCTATCGGGCTGAATAAGCTAGATTCTATAAATTCTGGAGGTGCTTATGCGGAAGGCGGCTTTGTTGGAAATTCTTCAAGAGGGAATAGCCCTTCTTGGAGTAATTCTACTCCTGGCGTGGGTATGTCTAACGTCTATAATATATCTGTAGAGGTCAGCTCTTCTGGGGATAGTAAGAAAGACGGAGAAACTATAGGCTTTGCTATTATGGAAGCCATAGCGAAAAAGACCGCTACTGAAATTACTTCAAAAGCTATGCAGACGCATGTAAAACATAAACATTCAGGAAAACAATCATGATAGTTGCCCTGCCTTATCAAGGAAAGATAAAAAAGCCTCTTCAAAAAGACTCCAATTTCCAAGGCGATGTCGGAGACGGCTTCCTTTATCCAGGAAACTTAAAACGTCTTGCCTTGGAAAGCTTCAAGCTTGAGTTCGATACGCTAACGCATGAAGAAGCAGACGCTTTGCTCGAAGATGTTTATTCTGGGCTTTCTTCTGGAAATCGTCTTCAAGTTTGGGACAAATTTTATATAGCTTCTGGTGACTTTCTTGAAGAAGTTAGAGACTTCGACTTTGTTAAAATTAGCCTTACGCTTCAGGAGGTTTTATAATGGTTCTTACTGAATCAGAATTTCCGCTAGATAACCTATCCATGCCTTATAAGATAAATCATTCTTTGCCAGAGGCTCGAACTAACTTTAAAGGCTTCTCTGTCCAGCAGAAGAAAGGCTTTAACTTTGCTTTAAAAAAGCTAGAGCTTAAATATGTAAAGCTTACTGAAAGCCAAAAAAACAGCTTTCTTACTCTGTTTCAAATTCAAGACCCCTTTACAATTTTTAAAATAACTCTCATTGGAGACAAGGTTTATAAGCTAAGCAAGCCTTCTGCTTACTCTTTAGAAGAGTTCAAAGACTTCTCTAGTGGAACGGTTTCTTTAAAATATAATCTAACCTTTTCTTGCAGGATACTAGAATAATGACTCAAGAAGAACAAGAATATCTTAAACAGCAGCTTTCGCTGCCAGATTTAATTAATCTTTTTAAGATTGAATTTGAAGGCGAAGTTTATACTTTCTGTTCAGATTTCCGACTTGAACCTGTTTACTGGGATAGCTTGCTCTGGGAATACATGCCTTTGACAATAGATTCTTATCGTTTTAGCGAAGATAATGCTTCAAGCACTCCGACTTTGAATTTAAGCAATGTCGCAGCAATGTATAGCGAAATACTCTCTGCCCTGCCTTCTTTAATCGGAGGCAGAGTTACTTATTTTCAAGTTTTTAAGAACTATATTCAAACTTCGGCTGAAGCCGAACAATTCGATATTTTCTATGCCAAGTATAGCTTTGTTCTTGCTCAGCAATTAAGCAAAACTCCAAAGCGCGTGGCTTATCGTCTTGACCCACCAGGCTTTATGATTAACACTTCAGCTCCTTCAAGGCTTATTCTTCGTGAAGGATTATTCAATATGGCCTTCCCTGGAGCTGGCGAAAAGTATCAAGGATAATTTATGAACTTATGTCCAATTATAGAGCAGGAATTGAAAGTTCTTGCTTTACAGGAATACCCTCAAGAAGCTTGTGCTTTAATCTTTGCTTCTGGTAAGGTAGAAAAGATAAAGAATATATCTGAAAACTCTAAGACAAGCTTTAGCCTTTGCCCAGAAGAGTTTCTTAAAGCAGTGCTTAAGCACTCTGGCGAGAGTTTCTCTCTCTGGCATAGCCATACAAGGAAAGAAGTCTCTTGGATGGACATTCGTACTCCTTCGGAAAAGGATATTCTTCTTGCTTATGAGAAAGAGGTAAAACTTTATATTTCCGGCTTTGACGGACAGACTTATAGCCGTTCGGTTTGTTTTCCTAAAGCTCTGGAACCGGAGTATAACTACTTAAACCGCCCTTATATTCCTGGAATTTACGACTGTGGAACACTTGCGGTAGACTTCTTCTATCTGAATTTCGGCATCAAGCTTAAGTACAAGTTTCTTCCTGAATACTTGAATCCGGCAAACTGGAGCAAGGCCGTAGAAACTTTTCTTCTTGAGAATAAATTCTACAGAATTGAAAGAAGTCTTTTGAAAAAGTACGACATAATTTGTATAAACTACTTTCACCAGAAAGAGGCACACGGAGTCTTAGTTATCTCTGACGAACTAGAACTCCTTGACCAAAGAGAAATTTCTTCTTCTCCTGCTTTTGAAGATATAATCCATGAAGCTGCTAGTTTTTGGCGTTGGGATAAAGAAGTTTTTCTTGGAGAAAAAAGATGAAGTTCATTCTACTTACTTTAAAGGGGGAGGAAGTTCTTCCTACCATTTACGACTTGCCTGAGCTGAAAACTTTTAATCATTTTTTCGACTATGCGGAAAATGCTTTGCCAGAAGTCTTTGCTTTACTTCAGGATAAGAAGTTTAGTATTTGCTTTTTAAAAACTACGGAAAGTAGTCCTATTTTATGGAAGCCTGGAGTAAACTTGGAAAACTTCTCTTCTTACGAGTATTTATACTTTGTAGAAAGAATAGAAGGGGAAGCTATAGCTACTTCTTTTATTATCGGTGCTGTAGCTGCTGCTTCTGCGGCAGGTTTCTCTGCGGGAGCTGTTGTAGGACTTGTAGTAGCTATTGCAATAGCTCTAGCTATAGATATTGGTATAATGTACGGTATCGGTATGATTATGGACGCTCTTTCTCCTAATCAGAAAACGGACCCGCAGACTTACAAGAAGTCTCTTATCTTCTCCAACAACCAGACAATAACTACGCAAGGAAGTCCGATTCCTTGGGTTCTTGGAGAATGCCTCGCTCAAGGTGTAATTATTGGCCGACAAGTCAGCACTTATGACTTTATGATTGGAGATGGTATAGCCGACCCAGAACTTCCAGACGGAGTTCCCACTATAACGAAAGCTCTTCTCCCAACAGCAACGCAAAGTCGTTGGTATAAACTCGTTTCTTAAGGAAAGAAAATGGCCGCTGACGCTTCAAGACAAAATTTAAAAATTCTTTACGCAATCTCTGAAGAAATAACAAGTCTTTCAGACATTATAGTTAACGGAATTTCAATAGAAAATCAAGCTATAGCTTTTGCTTATACAAAAGGCGGAGTCGATCAGAAAGAAATTTCAGGCTTCGATAGAGTTATACAAGATACAACAGTTGACGCTTCTTTAGAATACGGAAGCGGTTCCGCTTTAACCTCGCCAATTTTAAATCCTCCAGTTAAAGAAGTCGAAATACTTCTTTCTTTCCCTTCTGGAATGTATCATTCTTTTGCTTCTGGGAATACTGGAAGTCATGCAGTACAGTTTAGAATCTATGTAAAAGCCTCTCCAGAAGGAACTTTTACAGAATATAGAGATTATTACGCGAGAGCTAAAAGTCTTACAGCTTATAAGAAGTCAGGACTGATAAGAAAACCTTCTTGGATAGCTGATGAAGACTCTTGGCAGATAAAAGTGGAGCGGCTTACTGCTGATTCTTCAGAACCAGGCTCTACGGGAGATTTTTATATAAATAAGAGTTCGGTAGCTTTTACAACCTTTGCCAATACGTCAGGCAGAACTTACGCAGGTACAGCCTTGCTCGCTCTTTGGGTTGAAGATATTTCAATAATTAATAACAGATTCCCTGAAGTAACTTGTAAGCCCAAGGGCATGAAGTTCTTCGTGCCGAAAATCGAACATTACGACCCAGATACTAAAGCTTATACTGGAACTTGGGACGGGACTCTTACCACAAGTACAAAGTATACAACAAATCTTTCTTGGATGCTTTATTCTATCCTTAGCGACAAGCTGACGAAGACAATTCCAGTTAATGCCCTTGGCACGAAGTTCTATACCTACATGTACTCCTTCGGCGTTCCAGAAGAAGACCTAGGGATTTATTCTTTCTATAACTTTGCTCGCTACTGCGATGAGAACTTCTTAAGCTTGCCTCGGTACGAGTTTAATAAACAGTATGTAGAGAAGATGCCAAGAAGACAGTTTATAGAAAGCTTACTTTCTGTAGGCAATGCGAAACTTGTTCGCAAGCACGGTTTACTTTGCATAGTATACGACAAGAAGCTTACTATAGACGAACTTGCTCGCGTTCCTCTTTTTACTCCAGAAATGACAGACGAAGGCTTCGAGTATTCAGATACACATATATCGGAAAGATATACACATCTTGCCTGTATCTACGAAGACCTGCGGAATAATAACGTAGTTGCTTCAGTGCAAGCAGACTCCACAGAACTTGTCTCTTTTCTTAAAGATATTTCTTGGCTTCCGTCGGAGACTTCCGACATGTACTTCGTAGACAAGTTCGGCTATCAAGCAAGTTCTGTAGAACTTCCTGGAGCAACGAACCATACAACAGCTGTTATAAAGGCCAGAGGTCTCCTCTGGGACACTCTCATCGGAAATAAGTTTGTTTCTTTCTCCGGCGGAATGGAGCTTTCTTCCTTCTACGAAGGTCAGGTTATTGGAATCATAGATTCTTCTTTAGCTTTTACGAAGAAGACTGGAAGAATTAAAAGCTTCACCAATGTTGGAACCGTTTACACGATAATCTTTGACGAAGAAATGTCAATCTCCGATACCGACTACGTCTATTTTTACCTACGGGATGTTTCTCAACTTGGAGAAGAAGTTTTAACTTCTTCTGAAAGCTTCTTGAATTTATTCCCTACAAACGTTCAACCGCATACGAGTAACTACGCCATTGACGAGCATGTTAAAGTTTCAGACACCTGGGATTTCAGCCTAATTGCTGACCCTATTGAAAACTCTGTTTTCGCAAAGGTTGAAAGTAACATAACCTACTGGACGATAACCAAGATGGATATTTCTGAAGACAGATTTAAAGTTGAAGCAAAAGTTTACCAGACAGAGAAGTTCGACTTTATTGACCTGACTTATACCCAAGCTCCACTACAGCAAATTTTCAAGAACTTAAACAAGGTTACAGACGTCGTGCCTAGTTTTAAAGTTCAAGAAGGTTTATCCTCCTGTCAAATCTTTGTAGAAGTCGTATTCTCCCATATAGTTCCCTTGACAATAGCACAGCGTCATGCTATAGTATATGAAATTTCAGTAATTATGTTTGACGGTTCCATTCAAGAGCAATCTGTTGTAAAGAATCTTTCTCAGCGTGACCTCTCCGAAATCGGGCTTGACCGACCTGAAACTGTAACAGATGCTTTAGAAGTAGTACAAGATCACTTCGTGTCTTTCTCCTTCACTTACCAGAACTATGGCACATATTTTATCCTTGACGAAAGCACAATTCTTGATTCCTTCGATGCGCCTTTTTCTATAGAAATAAAAGCAAGAACTTTTGAAACACTTTCTGGAATCAAGCCTAGTTTTCCTTTCCGACTTGAAGACTCAGTAACTTTAAACAAGCCAGAAGGAATTTCTTCTGACTCAATTAGTGTAGGAATTTAAAATGGCTATACCTTCCGAAGTCATAACATTAGCTGGCAAAGCTCGACTTGCCACAGCCACTACAGAAAACTGGAACTCTGTAATTACGGCAGGGCTTTTTAAAAGTCTTGCCGGAGCTTTAAATGCTCCAGCTTTGGATAAAGATTTCGTCGGTCTTGTAGAAGTTTTAACTTCCGTCTACATTGTCCAGACTTTAGAAACTTTTTCAGATATTGACTATACCATCTGGAGAAGAAACTCTTATAACGACGGAGGGACTCGTGCTTGGACTGATTGGCAGAATATTACTTCAACTGGAGGCTTCGGCTCTCCGGGCGGAGCTATAACGATTCCCTATACTTTCAGTACCTTAACTTCAGACGCCGATCATGGAGATGGCTTACTCAGTTTAAACAATGCTACGCAAAGTTCTGCAACTACAATACGAACTGATCTTCTTGCTTCAAATTCTACAGACTGGACAGCTGTCTTAGACTCTCTGGCTGATAGTACGAGTACGTTAAAAGGAGAAATAAGACTTTTCCTAACCTCTGACCCTGCAAAATGGCTACTTTTTTCCTTTTCTTCTTTAGCTTCTCCTTCGGGATATAGAAATCTTTCTGTAAGTTGCTTAGACGCAAGTGAAGCTAATCCTTTTTCAGATTTAGACGATGTTACTTTTTGCTTCGATAGGACTGGAGATAAAGGAGACATAGGAATCACTGGAGCTGTAGGTGGAGCTATATCTATACCTTTCTTATTTACTACTGATACTTCAAACACTGACCCAGGAAGCGGTTTTATCGGATTCAATGAGGCTACGCAAAATTTAACTACTATAATTCATACAGACTTTTTAAATAGTAATGGAATTAATATAGATAGCTTAATTCTTTCTTTCGCCGATAGCACAAACTCTATAAAAGGTTTTCTTAGACTCTTTAAAACTTCCGATCCACTTTCTTATCTTTTATTCTCCATAAGCGCAACCGTAGCGCACACGGGTTTTAATAACATACATGGAACTTGTATAGGCTATAGCTCAGCAAGTCCTTTTGCTGCTTCGGATGAATTGACTATTTGTTTCGACCGGGCTGGAGATTTAGGTGCTACCGGGGCAACCGGAGCCGCTGGTATAGATGGAGCAACCGGCCCTGCTGGACAAGGTTTCACGAATCTTGGAGCCTGGTCTAGCTTAACTGCTTACGTTCCTTACGATGTTGTAGAAAATGCAGGCTCTTCTTATACTTGTATTGCAAATAATACAAATCAAGTTCCGCCTAATATAACTTATTGGACTTTACTTTCTAGTAAAGGAGATACTGGAGCCACAGGCGCTACTGGAAGTACTGGGGCCACAGGGCCGACAGGTGCTACCGGAGCTTCCTGGACTCCTGGAGACTACGGAACTCAAGAATGTTTTCCTATCGCTATAAGTGACACGATAACAGCTCTAACTACAGGAACAGTACCCATAACTTTCCACTTTCCCTACGCTTTCTCTTTGACTAAAATTAAAGCTGGAGTTAATACAGTTTCTTCTTCCGGCGTACCTACTTTTGATGTAAAGAAAAACGGAACTTCCGTCTTTAGTACCAAAGTTACAATAGATGCTGGTGAAAACCATAGTTCTACAGCCGCAACAGCCGCAGTTCTAACTTCAACTCCTTTAAGCATTGCTTCAGCCGATGCAATTACTTTTAGTATTGACGTTGCTGGCACAGGAACAAAGCAGGCAGTTATATACTTGATTGGCTACGCCACTGGAGCAGGTTAATGTCTGGTTATCTAAATCCGTGGTACTTTTCTGTAAGTTCTTCTCCTACTTGGACAGAGCTATCAGGGGCACCTAACACAAACTGGCAGGACTTCGATATTGTTAATGATAGAACAAAAATGATAGGCTTTGCCTATGACCCTTATGTCTCAACCAATAGCGGAGTAACTTGGACAGGTAAAGTAACAACAGGGCAAACTTATACGCAAGATATTAAGACTAGATGTAAAGTTTCTACTAATGGAACTTATTACCACCTCTTTGGTAGACATTCAGTAAATTCAGGGTTATACGTTTATTGTAGTATTAATTCCGGGAGTACTTTTACTCTGGGCAACTCTCAAAACTCTCTATATTCAGGAGCGTTTGATACACAATCAAACGGAAATAATTGGGCTTTTTACATATCTCAATCGACAGCAAACTCGGGAATATATAGATTATATTCAACCCCAGCAACAAATGTAATAAATAACGGGGGTGAGAACCGTGCGGCAGCCCAAGCTCTAGCTATTAGCTCAGACGGTAGTCGAGTTATTGCTGCAGGGAATGGGGTTATTAGAGTATCCAATAGCATGGGTACGTCTTTTACGGACTACACAAATTCATACTCAGTTTTAGACGTTGCTTCAAATGACGCTGGAGATCAAGCTATTGCGTCTTTAAGCGGCACAGCTTACATTAAAGAGTCTACAGACTACGGCGCAAGTTGGTCGGATAATACAGCGGCGGGGAGTAGAGCTTTTAAAGGCGTTTGCATTTCCAATAACGGGAGTATAAGACTTGCTTGGACGGTTGATCTAATTCTAAGATCAACAGATTCAGGAGCAACGTGGACAGACATAACATTTCCAGGAGCTTCAAGCATCGTCAGATGCGGCTTGTCCGACGATGGACTAACTGTTATTTCTGCTAACAATCCAGGCTACCCACGGATTATAAACTTTTAAACTGCGTAATTAAGTTTTAAATAGGGTAATTGAAGCCAGCTAAGCTATCTCCTCTAACCACATTTAGAAAAGCCGCAAGTTAAGCAAGTTAAACAGCCATCTAGCAACTGCATGGAAGATTCTCCGCAGGAAGGACAGAGTTGGCCTTTAGGCTTTGCTTCTTCTTCTTCTTCTTCTTCTTTTTGAATTTCAACCATAAGAAGCTTTTCTGCTTTTAAAATATCCTCTAAGGTTTCTGAAACTGAAGGCGTATAAATTCCAGTTTCAAAAGCCAGCTTTATTTCTATTTCCGAAGGTTTAGAAATTGACGAGACATTTTCTTGCTCTAAAGTCTTTAAATGCCTTGCAATTACATCTGCAATCTGTCCAATGTAAGACTTGTAAAAGACTCCTTTCTCGCCTTCAACCTTCGGCTTCACCCAATAACCGCCATTAACAGCTGGAATATCCGAATACTCAAGAAGCAAGTGGCTTATATCTTGCTGAAGGCGGAAGAAAGTAGTCAGAGTCAGAGACAATACGTCAAGAAAATGCTTCTCTTCAGCATTTTTCGTGCTTAGGAAGACTTCATAAGGGGCAAATTTGCCTTCAAGAAGCAAGTCATTCACGGTAATGTAAATCCCGTGGTTTAAAGTTGGAGGCTTGATTTTGTAGGTTTTTCCTGGCAGAGGCTCGTCGCCTCTATGAAGTTTCTCCTTTACCAAAGGTCGAGCCTTTTCAAGAGCTTGACTCTCTGCCAAGGCTTCTGCCGAAGCCTTCTCTTCTTTATTTAAAACTTTAAAACCGGTTATTTTCTTATCTATTTTAAGCATTTTTGCTCCTTGTTTTTAGTAAATTTTTAACCTTGCTTCTGGGAAGCAAGTTCGATAGTTTTTCCTTCAATCCTTTTAAACTCTCTTCTCTCAAAAACTCCTTTCTTATTCCTTACTGAAAGAGAAAGTTCCACAAACTTTAAAGAATCTTTTAAGGAATTTATAACTCTTAGCATTTTCTTAACTTCATGCTTAGCGCATTGAATACTAACTCCACCTTGCGTTATCCAAGTTTCTTTAATTCCTATATCGGAAAGGGATTTTCTTAAAGCTTCTGCTGCTTGGTAAGACATGATACTTACTCCTTTCGAGTCTTTGATTGAAGCTGAGCTTCGCTTGTTAACGAACCAGTTTCAAAGGGCAACTCGTTAACAAGAAGTCTCTTAGGCATACTTTGTTTTGGTTTTTCAACCAAGCCTTCTTCTTCCTTCGGCTCTAACTTCTGCCCAAAACAAGTAGGACATTTTAAAGGTTTTCCAGAAAGAAGCTTATCTTTTGGATGATATTCATAATCACAGTGAGGGCACTTGAAGAAGATATACTTCGGTACGAAAGTTTCTTCAAGTTCTACTCTGCAAGCAACTGCTTCAGCTAGATATGGAAATTTTACAAACCATATAACTTTAAAACTTTCTACCTGTTTGCCCTTGGATACAGCTTCTTTAACTAAAGCTTCAAGCTCTTCTTTATTTAATTCAATTTTCATTAAAGTTCCTTAAAGACAATAAGTCTCGTACCATTCCATAATTCCGGCCATTGAATAGTTTGCGGGAAGAGCTTCTTTCTCTGAATAAGAAATAAGAACTCTTACAATTTCCTCTCTTTTGGTTTGAGAAGCTTTAATTAAAATTTGTACTTGCTGTACAGTAAGAGTTAAAGGGGTAAGACATTTTTTATAAGCAATGTACTTACTTCTTCTGTCTTCTAAACTCCGAAGAATCTCTCTATCCCCTTTAACTTGCCATAAACAAACTCCTGTACGGTCTAAGCTCTTTAACGTAGAATCTTTAAGAACTAAAGTTCTGTTTTCTTCTAATTCTTCCTGTAAAATAAGTTCTCGTTCTTCTTGAAAGAATACTTCAAGCATAGCTTGCTCAAGCAAGGCAATTCCTTCGTCTATGCTATAACGGTTAACTAGAAAAGGCTTCTTTTCTTCTTTTTCTTTTTCTTTTTCTTCTTGCATGGCTTTATCCTCAGTGTATATAAAACATGAAGCATGTACGCAGGCTATAAACTCGCCTTTAAAATAAAGATCGAAGTGCTGTTTTTTGTTCTCGCTTGGCTCTACTTCTATTTCGGCTTCAGGAGCTAGAAAACTTCGTAAATAGCTTACTCCGAAAGCTGAGAGCCGCGCTTTTCTTCTTTTAACTGACATAAATTTCTCCTAAATTTTCTCGCAAAGATACCAAGCTTTGCCGTTAATTTCCCAGAAACCTTCCTGGACTTTAAAACCTTGGCTTCGCGCAGCGTCCAGTTCTTCAATTGGAACCAACTTGCTTCCTTCTGGAGCAGTCTCTAGACGGCATAGAGCAAAGTTACAAGCTTCAACTTCGTCGTCGTCTTCAGCAAGGATTAAATCGTTTTCTACCGCTTCAATTAAAGAAGCGATGCTTACGTTTTCTATTTTATACATTTTCTTTCCTCAGTTTTAATAAAAGAAACTCTTCCAAAAAACCCATTCAAGAACCTCCATCTGCTTCCCCTCCCCCTGCCTCTGGCAGCTCCCCCTCCCATTTCACTCTTTTTCAAGAGCCTCCCACGAAAGAGAAAAACCCGCAAAGCCAAACAATAAATAACATCTCATAAGTTAAACTTTTTCTTTAAGCTTTACATCATACACCTCCCGAAGTTTTCTTTCTTCTTTTTCAGTGCTCTTTCTTTTCTTCCTTTCTTCCTTCCTCTTTCTCCCAACTAGCCAATATTATACACCAATCCCTAAATTCTAACAATATAATTTATCCATCCCCCCTATAACCCCTTGATTTTATTACAAT
>Ga0172380_10001752_pt1 | contig 36715 bp, 38 predicted proteins | sample Leawe162metaG_FD_119747 | JGI IMG/M metagenome (GOLD analysis project Ga0172380, IMG submission 119747) | Leachate microbial communities from a municipal landfill in Southern Ontario, Canada - Leachate well 162 metaG | ecosystem: Engineered > Solid waste > Landfill > Unclassified | place...
ATAAAAATAATTTCTTAAGAATGGCGGTGCAATTTGCTATAATGCAGGGTAACTGCGCTGCGGAGAATATTATCCGGGCCCTTAACGGCAAAAGCCTGATGAGATATAAACCCGTAGACCTAGGGTTGATTATTCCCCTGGCGAATAATAAAGCCTGCGGTATAATCTTAGGGACCCGTATACAAGGCTATTTACCCGTATTATTCCATTATATTATGTGTATCTACCGTACTTACGGTTTTAAAAATAAGTTGGGTATTATAAAAGACCTGATCGCAGGGAGGTGAGCCATGGTTGATTTGGGGATTTTAGTGTTAAGGGTCAGTTTGGGGGTTATTTTCGCAGCCCACGGTTTACAAAAGGCCTTCGGGTTATTCGGCGGCCCCGGGATCAAGGGTTTTTCCGAGATGCTTTCCGGTTTGGGTTTTAGCTACCCGCTGGCCTGGGCCTACCTGGCTGCCTATACTGAAGTTATGGGAGGGATATTCCTGATCCTGGGTTTATTTACGCGGGGAAGTGCAGTTTTATTATTGATCCTGATGGTTGTGGCCATAATGAAGGTCCATATAGGTAAAGGTTTCTTTTTGGCGCAGGGAGGATCTGAGTACGCTTTTATTATTGCCGCTGTTTGCTTTACCCTGATATTTTTAGGCCCGGGAAAGTTCAGTTTTATCAACAAATTTTAACCAGCAGGAAAGGAGCAATGGCTAGCGCTTTCAATAAGCATAATTTTATCGGGCGTTCGATAAGGGGCACTCTCTCATTTTTCAGGGAATCGGTTCTATCGGAAGAACACGCCTCGCACCGCGCTTTTTTACAATCACTGGACCCCCGGGTCAAGGCAGCCACTTTTTTATGGCTTTGCCTGATGGTGCTTATTGCGCGCAATATTTATTCCCTGATATTTTTATACGTATTTTGCCTGGTGCTTGTTTGGATTTCTAAAATTAACCTGGGGTTTTTCCTGAAAAGGACATGGATATTTATCCCGCTCTTTTCGCTCTTTATTGCTATACCGGCGTTATTTAGCTTTATCAGCCCGGGAGAAGCGCTTTTAAGTTTTAATTTTTTAGGGCTAAGGCTCGTTATTACGCGGCCGGGGTTCTCCGGAGCGCTCTTATTCGTAACCAGGGTTATAACTTCGGTATCGTTGATTATCCTGCTGGGATTGACTACCAGGCATTTCGCTCTGCTTAAGGTCCTGCGTATTTTTAAGGTGCCGCAGGTTTTCGTGATGGTCCTGGGAATGTCTTACCGGTATATTTACCTTTTTGTGGAGATCGTGCAAGAGACTTATCAGGGTATCCGGAGCCGCGTAGGAGAGATAGTCCCTTACCGTAAGGGCCAGTCGCTAGTGGCCTGGAATATCGCTACGCTCTGGCAGCGTTCTTTTAAGCTCAATGATGATGTTTATAACGCTATGCTTTCCCGCGGCTATACGGGTGAGCCGGTTTTAGCAGATGAATTTAAAGCTTCTTTTAAGGATTGGGCTTGGGTTTGCCTGGTAGCGATCATATCGGGCCTGGCCCTCTATTTAAATCATGGATGATTTAATCTTTAGCCTGCGCGCTGTCCGTTTTTCCTATCTTAAGAAATATCCCGCTTTAGGCGGCCTGGATATGGATATTGCCCGGGGCCAAAAGATAGCTATTCTGGGAGCTAATGGTTCAGGTAAGTCCACGCTTTTACAGCTATTGGACGGCCTTATTTTTCCCGACACCGGGAGTGTTGAGGCATTTGGCCGGCGCCTGGATGAAGCTGCTTTGAATAACGCGGATTTCTCCAGGCGTTTTAGAAGCAAGGTGGGCCTGGTTTTTCAAAATCCCGATATCCAGCTTTTTTGCCCGACAGTAAAAGAAGATATTTTATTCGGCCCCTTGCAACTCGGGCTGGATAAGGCGAAAATGAACAAGCGGGTGGACGAAGTTATCACCAGCCTGGGAATCGGGGATTTACTGGAACGTTCGCCGCATCAGTTAAGTGTAGGTGAAAAACGCAAAGTTTCCATAGCGACAGTTTTGGCCATTGACCCCGATGTCCTCCTGCTGGATGAGCCGACAGCCGGGCTTGACCCGCAGACATCCAGGCATATTATGGATATTATCATCGAAGCTAATGTCAAAGGTAAAACAGTTATTACCGCTACTCATGATTTGCACATTGTGGAGGAGATAGCTAGCCTGGCTTATATTTTAAGCCGCGAGAGAAAAATAGCCAAATCCGGGCCGGTAGAAGAGTTATTAAAGGATGTGGAATTGCTGCAGGCGAATAACCTTAGGCATATCCACAAACACAGGCATAAGGATATGGAGCATATTCATCCCCATCAGCATACAGAGCATCATCTTTAATTATTGGATAGGGACCGTTTCCCTATATTAATATGAAGAATAAAAACATATTGTTTTTAGCCGCTGTTTCTTTTCTGTTGCTAGGCATAACCTTAAGCCCGGCGTATGGCGATGATGCGCCGGCTTTACTGGTTTTCCACTCTCCGACCTGCCAGCGCTGCCTTAAAGTAAAAAAAGAAATTATTCCCCGGATAGAAGCCGAGTTTAAAGGCAGGATCCGGATAGAGTATCGCGATATCGCGGATATCAAGGATTACATATCCATGCTGGGGCTCAAGGAGAAATACGATAAGGATATCATGCTGGAACTGCCGTTATTTTTTATGAACGGAAAATTATTGAACGGCACAGGAGATGTAAAAGCGAACCTCGAAGGCCTGATTAACGCGTCTTTAGAAGAAGGGTCTGAGAAAAAAGGGGAAATCCTGGGAGCGGATTTGGTGAGCCGCTTTAAAGATATCCGGCCACTTGCCGTCGCCGGAGCGGGTCTGACTGACGGGATTAATCCTTGCGCCTTTACGGTTATCGTTTTTTTTATGTCCTACCTGGCCTTTCAGGGCTACCGGAAATTAGAGCTTGTTATCGTAGGGCTTTCTTTTATATTTACCGTGTTTCTCACTTATTTCCTGATTGGCCTGGGAATTTTTAATTTTCTTTACCGGCTGGAGAGTTTTTGGGTACTTACTAAAATATTCAATGTTTCCATCGGTATATTCAGCTTGATTTTAGGAATTTTAGCTATTTATGATCTAGTGAGATTCAACAGGACTCAGGACGCCGAAGGCCAGCTTTTGCAATTGCCTAAAACAGTAAAAAATCAGATACATTCCGTAATCGGCAGGCATTATCGTAAGGTTAAAGAAAAGGATGGCCAAAAGAGAAACCCCTTAGGCCTGGCCAGATTGGTCTTAGGCACTTTAATCACCGGGTTCCTGGTTTCTATTCTGGAGGCAGTTTGCACAGGGCAGCTTTACTTACCGACGCTGGCTTTTATCTTAAAGACCACGCCGCTCAAGGCCAAGGCTTTGGCCTACTTGGTGATTTATAATGTTATGTTTATCATACCGCTATTTATAATATTCCTTTTGGCTTTACTGGGGGTTACTTCCAGCGCCTTTAGCCAATTCGTCAGGAAACATCTGGCCAGCGTTAAGCTGCTTATGGCGATTATATTTATCAGCCTGGGTATATTTTTAGTCTGGAGGGGTTGAGTGAAGAGAATCCTGGGGTTGCTTATATTTGTATTCTTTTTACACGCGGGTTATTGCGCTGACCAGCCTGATCCTTATGCCTGGGATTTTGGAAAAGTTAAACCCGGAGCAGTGGTTGCGCACAGCTTTACCTTAAAGAATGGTTCTCCTAAGGCGCTAAAGATTACCGGCGTAAATACTTCCTGCGGCTGCACTGTTTCAGAGGTTAAGAAGAAAATTCTATTGCCCGGGGAATCCACACCCGTTGAAATTAAGTTCAACTCTAAAGGCTATTCAGGCGCTGTGCAGCAGTTTACCTATGTTAATACGGATGATGTTGACAAGCCGGTGATCAGGTTTATAATTAAAGCAGACGTGGTTAAGTAAAAAAGGAGAGTGATTTTTAGATGTGGTCTTTACAGGTAAGAATGTGGTTATTATTGACGGTTCTTTTCGGTATAGTCTATGCAATTATCGTAGTCATCGGCAGGGTATTCCTGCACGCGGGGGGTTTCAGTTTCTACCTGATTATTTCCCTGGCCCTGATGTTCATCCAGTATATGCTGGGGCCAAAGATCGTGGAATGGTCTATGCGGGTTAAATATATTAAAAGGCAGGATAACCCCGGGTTATTCCAGATGGTCGAAAGTTTAGCCAACCGGGCAAATATTCCCGTGCCTAAAATAGGCATTGCCCAGATTGAGATCCCTAATGCTTTTGCTTTCGGCAGGAGCATAAGCGACGGGAGGGTCTGCGTTACCAAGGGGATCCTGAATTTGCTTAGCGACGAAGAATTAAAGGCGGTTTTAGGCCATGAGCTAAGCCATTTGAAGAACAGGGATGTTTTAACCATTACCCTGCTCTCCGTAATCCCGATGATTATGTATAGGATTGCCTGGCAATTCCTTTTCTTCGGCCGCCGACGGGATGACCGGGGAGGCAATACCGTTCTGATCGGCTTGGCAGCATTCCTGTTTTATTTTATTACCAATCTTTTGGTGCTTTATGCTTCGCGCATCCGCGAATATTTCGCGGACAGGGGCTCGATAGCTTTAGGTAATCAGCCCTCGGCGTTGGCTTCCAGCCTCTACAAACTTGTCTATGGTTCAGCGCGGATGAAGCCAGAGGCGCTTAAAGAGTCAGAAGGCCTGAAGGCTTTTTTTATAAATGATCCATCCCAGGCCAGGAATGAGATTAAAGAATTAGCCCAGCTGGATTTAGATAAAAGCGGCACAATCGACCCTTCGGAATTACTGCTTTTGCAAAACAAGAACGTACGTTTAGGATTTGGAGACAGGATTATGGAGCTCTTAAGCACCCATCCTAATATGCTTAAGCGTATCAAGAAGCTTTCGGAATACAAGGGTTAGATTAACAGGATTTAGCCAGGAGAACAAGCCCGTCAAAGCCATCGGCGGGTTTTTTCTTTAATTGACATAACCCCAATTCCACTATATAATTATAAAATTATGGAGTTGAACGAACTTATCCAGCAAAGGAAGGCTAAGGCCGAGGCGCTTAAAGCCAAAGGGGTGGTTTTATATCCCAGTCAGAGCTCTCAATATGTGAGCATAGGGCGGACTGTCTCTGATTTTAAGGAAGGCCAAAGAATAGCTTTCTGCGGACGGATTACTGCCAAGCGAGCGCATGGGAAAGCTGCGTTTTTAGACCTGAGGGACTCAACCGGAAAGATCCAGCTTTACATTAAAAAGGATATTGTAGGGGAAGATAATTTCTTTATTTACGAGAATACTGATATTGCTGATTTTGTCGAGGTCGCGGGGGAGCTTTTTAAGACGCATACCGGCGAACCTACGCTTAAGGTAGAGGTAATAAAGATCCTTTCCAAAGCTTTAAGGCCGCTCCCTGAAAAATGGCATGGCCTGCGCGATGTGGATATCCGTTACCGGCAGCGCTATCTGGATTTAATTTCAAATGAAGACGTGGCCAAAGTATTTAAGGCCCGTTCAAAAATCATTAAGGCCATCCGGGATTTTCTCGACGCTAAAGGTTTTCTGGAGGTGGAAACTCCGATGATGCATTATATTCCGGGCGGAGCAGCGGGCCGGCCTTTTAAGACGCATCATAATGAATATAGCATGGATTTATTTTTGAGGATTGCCCCGGAGTTATATCTGAAGCAGCTTCTGGTCGGAGGCCTGGACCGTGTTTATGAGATTAACCGTTCTTTCCGTAATGAAGGCGTCTCCACCCGCCATAACCCTGAATTTACGATGCTGGAGGTTTATGAGGCGTATTCCGACTATGCCGGGATGATGCATTTAGCCGAAAGCCTGATAGTTAGCCTGGTGCAGGATATTTTCGGCAAGACGATTATCAGTTATCAGGGGAAAGAACTGGATTTTACTCCGCCGTGGAAGCGCCTTTCCTTCCAGGAATTGGTAAAAAATGAATTTAGCATTATTCCTGAGGATAACGAAGCCGTAATGCTTAAAAAGTTAAAATCCAAAGGTTTTGCCAAAGAAGTAAATAAACTTTCACGCACGCAGATTGCCAAGATTATCGAGGAGGTTCTGGAGGGGCAGATGAGCTTAAATCCTACTTTTGTCACGGATTATTTCAGCAGCATGTGCCCGTTAGCCAAGAACAAGAAGGGCGAACCGCTGGTCTCGGAGAGGTTTGAATTGTATATAGCCGGAATGGAAGTCGGTAATGCTTACTCAGAGTTAAACGACCCCCTTGAGCAACGGCAGCGTTTTGAGGATGAAATTAAAGAACTGGCAACTGCCGAACAGAAGAATATTGACGATGATTATTGCCTGGCGCTTGAACACGGGATGCCTCCCGCAGGCGGGTTAGGTATCGGTATAGACAGGTTAGTGATGCTGCTTACTGACCAGGCCTCCATTAGAGACGTAGTTTTATTTCCGCTTTTACGCCCGGGGCAGGAATAACATGAATCCGGAATTAATGATAAGCTGGCGGTACTTATTGACCAGGAGAAAAGAAAAATTTATTTCCCTGATCAGTATTATTTCAATACTGGGGATAGCCATCGGAGTGATGGCTTTGATTGTAGTCATTGCGGTTATGTCCGGGTTTGATAAAGACCTGCATGATAAGGTAATCGGCAATTACGCGCATATCAATTTGATGGGTTTTAAGGCAATAGATAATAACGAATACGAAAATATTTCCCGGATTGTACGCGCCAATACGCAGGTGAAAGGGATTAGCCCTTATATTCAGGGCCAGGTGCTGCTGAAAGAGAGTAACCGGTATTTTGCCGTCGGCTTAAGGGGCATTGTCCCGTCAGAACAGAGCCAGGTCACCAAGCTTAAAGAATACCTGGTCGCCGGCAGCCTGGAAAATCTGGCCGCGGGCGGCATTATTATCGGTAAAGAGTTGGCCGCGTATCTTGGCCTGGGATTAAATTCAAACCTTACTCTGCAGTCGCCTTTAGGCAAACAGTATACTTTGAAAATAGCCGGGATTTTTAATTCCGGGATGTATGATTATGACCTTAACCTGGTATTTACGAATTTAAAGAGCAGCCAGGATATATTCGGTATGCCGGACCAGATTAGCGCGGTCGCCATAAAATTGGATAATCCGGACCTGGCCCCCGCGGTCAGGAAGGATTTGGCCGCGGCCTTAAGGTTTAACTATACTTTAAAGACCTGGATGGAGGCTAACCAGAATTTTTTTGCGGCGCTGGCGCTGGAAAAATTGACGATGTTTATAATTTTAACCTTGATTATACTGGTCGCTTCATTTAATATCATCAGCACCTTGATCGTGATGGTAGTTGAGAAGACCAAGGATATCGGCATATTGAGGGCTTTAGGAATGAGCGCCTTTAGCATAAGAAAGATATTCATTTATCAGGGCTTAATCATCGGGGCGTTAGGGACCCTGCTTGGCGGGCTAGGCGGGGCGCTCCTCTGTTTTTTACTTAAGAAATACCAGTTTATCAAATTGCCGCAGGACATCTATTATATTGACCGGTTGCCCGTAGCCATACAGGTCTGGCCGGATATAGTTTTAATCATTATGTCCGCGCTGGTTATTATATTGGTTGCAACCATTTATCCGGCTTCCCGGGCCTCCGGCTTAAAGCCTGTGGAAGCACTCAGGTACGAATAGGCATAAATTTGTTAGAAGCTAAAAATATACATAAAGTTTATAATGACGGTAAGCGCCAGCTGGATGTCCTAAAGGGCGTAAACCTCAAGATTACAGCGGGCGCTTTTGTCGCTATTGTGGGACCGTCGGGCGCGGGTAAGTCCACGCTTTTGCATATCCTGGGCGGTTTAGATAACCCGACGCAGGGAGAGGTTATCCTGCAGGCAGAGGATATTTATAGACTAGGTGACGCTGAGCTCTCGCGCATCAGGAATAAAAAAATCGGTTTTGTTTTCCAGTTTTACCATCTTCTTTCCGAATTTACGGTTTTAGAAAACGTACTTATGCCCGCCCGGATAAATTCTGCCTTGCGCTCCGGGCAGAGCGAGTTAAGGGAAAAGGCCCTGGGATTATTGGAAGAGGCCGGATTGGCAGAGAGGGTGAATCATTTTCCCAGCCAGCTCTCCGGAGGAGAAAAGCAGAGGGCGGCGGTTGTCCGCGGGTTGATTAACCGGCCCAGCCTGCTTTTTTGCGATGAGCCGACAGGAAATCTTGACTCTCAATCCGGAAGCGGGATTATCGCGTTGATAAGAAAGATAAACCTGGAAAATAAAATGACCGTGGTTTTAGTCACGCATAACGCGGAATTAACGCATCAGGCGGATAAAGTTTATAATTTAAAAGACGGAGTATTAGTCTAGGAGGCAGAATGAAAATCTATATCAACGGGAAATTTTACGAAAAGGACCAGGCCAAGGTTTCGGTGTTTGACCACGGGTTGCTTTACGGCGACGGCGTGTTTGAAGGCATCCGTTCGTATAGCCGCCTGGTATTCAAGTTAAAGGAACACATTGACCGGCTTTTTGAATCAGCCAGGAGTATTATGCTCAAGCCTCCCCTGACCAAGGAAGGGTTAATTAAGGCGGTTATCCTCACGTTAAAGAAGAATAATCTTAAGGATGCTTATATCCGCCTGGTGGTTACCCGCGGAGAAGGAGATCTGGGCTTAGACCCGCGTAAATGTAACGGTAATGCCACGGTTATTATCATTACCGATAAAATCGCTCTCTATCCTGAAGCATTGTATAAGAAGGGCTTGAAGATCGTGACTGTGCCGACGGTCAGGAATCTTCCCGAGGCGTTGAACCCGCAGATCAAGTCCTTGAATTATCTCAATAATATTTTAGCCAAGATTGAGGCGGTAAACGCCGGAAGCGATGAAGCGATTATGCTTGACTCTTTAGGCTATGTGGCTGAATGCACGGGAGATAATATTTTTATCGTCAAAGGTAAGCATCTTTATACCCCTCCGCAATGTATGGGGACGTTACGGGGCATTACGCGGGACGCGGTTTTAGAGATCGCGCGTAAAGAGAAGATTCCCGCGCACGAACACGTGATCACGCGCCACGAAGTTTATATTTCCGATGAATGCTTTCTGACCGGGACAGCGGCGGAGATCATCCCGGTAGTTACGGTGGATGGTCGGGTTATCGGTGACGGAAAACCCGGAAAGCTCACCTCGCTGCTTTTAAAGAAGTTCCGGGAAATGACCAAGACAGAAGGAGTCAGGTATTAATATGCTTTGCGATATTTGCAAAAAAAATGAGGCGACCGTGCATCTGACCGAGATTATCGATGAGCAGATGAATGAGCTGCATTTATGCGAAGAATGCGCACGGCAAAAGAGCGTAGCTATGGAGCAGCAGTTTGGCTTAAGCGATCTTTTAGCCGGGATGACTGATTTTGATAAATTGGAAAAAGAAGCAGAGCCCATTACCGGCCTGAAGTGCCCGAATTGCGGCTTAAGTTATGCCGACTTTAAGAAGATCGGCAGGCTTGGCTGCGGCAATTGCTACAGTACTTTCAGTAAATACCTGGAGCCCCTGTTGAAGCGCATCCATGGTTCAACGCAGCATACCGGGAAATCTCCGTTTAAAGCAGCCCGGGATTTAAAAAAGAAGGCCGGTACGCAGGAGTTGCGTATAAGGCTGCAGAAGGCGATTGAGTCTGAAGCGTTTGAAGAGGCGGCGAAATTACGCGACCAGATCAAGGCAGTAGAGAATAAGAAGGAAAAATAAATATGCAGCTGAATGATCTCTTAACCCATACCAGCGAGTGGCTAAAAGGCACCGGGCCGAATTCCGATATTGTAATCTCCAGCCGTATACGCCTGGCGCGTAATCTGGATAAAGAGGCTTTCCCGCATTGGGCAAATAAATCTCAAGGACAGGCCACGCTGAATACTATTAAAGACGGCCTGGCCAGGGTGGATTTTTTAAAGCGGACAATGTTTTTTAACCTGGCGGATATTGACAGCGTGGATAAACAGTTTCTGGTCGAGCGCCACCTTATGTCTCTTGACCACGCCCAGAAGAGCGATAATAAGGCGTTGGTCGTGGATGATGAGGAGATAATCTCCATTATGATTAACGAGGAAGACCATATCCGGACACAGGTGATGCAGTCGGGTTTTAATCTTTTTGAGGCCTGGAATATCATTAATGAGATTGATGATGCTTTGTCCAAAGAACTTAACTTTGCCTTCTTGCCGGATTGGGGATACCTGACTGCCTGTCCGACGAATACCGGGACCGGTATGCGCGGTTCAGTGATGCTGCATTTACCGGCATTGGTCATGTCCCGGACGATTGACCGGGTAATGGCGGCGATCGCTAAGCTGAGCTTTACTACTCGCGGCCTTTACGGCGAAGGCACGCATGCCATGGGCAATTTCTTCCAGATTTCCAATCAGGTTTCTCTGGGGCCGAGCGAAAATGAGATTATTGAAAGTATAAACGGTTTAATCCGCCAGATTATCGAACAGGAAAACCAGGCGCGGGAAAACCTGGTCTCTAAGAACGGCTCGCTCATTGAAGACAGGATTAACCGGAGTCTCGGGATTTTAAAGAGCGCCAGGATTATTTCCAGCCAGGAGACGGTAGAGTTGCTCTCGATGGTCAGGTTAGGATGCGATTTGGGGATGATTAAGAATATTGACCGCCGCAGTATTAACGAATTATTTATCATTACCCAGCCGGCGCATTTACAGAAAAAAGAAAACAAGAAGCTTTCTTCTGACGAGCGCGATTTAAAGCGGGCGGAATTAATCAGAGAAAGGCTGAATATTCATTAAGGGAGGGTTGCATGTTTAATCGTTTTACTGAAAGGGCACGTAAAGTAATCATTTTAGCTAAGGAAGAAGCAAGGCGTTTTAATCATGATTATATCGGCACTGAGCATATACTCTTAGGCCTTATCCGTGAAGGCGAAGGCGTGGCCAGTACAGTATTGCAGAAGCTCGGCTTGTCTTTAGAAAATATACGCCTGGAGGTAGAGAAGCTGGTACAGCCCGGGCCGACCACTCAAATTATCGGAGATATTCCTTTTACCCCGCGGGCAAAAAAAGCGCTGGAGCTTGCCGCGGAAGAAGCGCGTTCGCTTGGACATAATTATATCGGCACCGAACACCTCTTATTGGGGCTTATCCGTGAGGGTGAAGGCATAGCTTCACAGGTATTATTGAACCTGGGCCTGGATTTAAATAGCGTGCGTAATGAAGTCATGGAATTGTTGGGTTCAGCTTTACCCGGAGGCCAGGGCCTCCCCGGAGGCCAGCAGGCTAAGAGTAAGACTCCTGCGCTGGATGCTTTTGGCCGTGATTTGACGGCTTTAGCTAAAGAAGATAAACTTGATCCGGTGATTGACCGTATGCAGGAGATCGAGAGGGTTATCCAGATCTTAAGCCGGCGCACTAAAAATAATCCGGTTCTTTTAGGCGAGGCAGGAGTGGGAAAAACCGCTATTGTCGAAGGCCTGGCCCAGGCAATTATCGCCGGGAATATCCCGGAAATATTGCGCGGCAAGCGGCTGATTACTCTGGACCTGGCTTTAATGGTGGCCGGGACCAAATACCGCGGCCAGTTTGAAGAAAGAATTAAGGCCGTAATGGAAGAGATCAAGCGTTCGCAGGACGTCATTATTTTTATTGATGAGCTGCATACCTTAGTCGGGGCGGGAGCGGCCGAGGGCGCGATCGACGCCTCCAATATCTTAAAGCCGGCGCTTTCGCGTGGCGAGATGCAGTGCATCGGCGCGACTACTATGGACGAATACAGGAAGTATATAGAGAAGGATGCGGCTTTAGAGCGCAGGTTCCAGACGATTATGGTCGAGCCTCCGTCAGTAGACCAGGCTATTGAGATATTAAAGGGCTTGCGCGAGAAATACGAGGCCCACCACCGGGTTACTTTTAAAGACGAGGCCCTGGAAGCAGCGGTAAAATTATCCGACCGTTATATCTCGGGAAGGTTCCTGCCGGATAAAGCAATTGATTTAATGGATGAGGCAGGAAGCCGCGCCAGGCTTAATGTTTTGATTGTGCCGCCGGACATAAAGACCCTAGAGGGGAAGGTAGAATCTTTACGGAAAGAAAAAGAGTCATTTATCAAGAGCCAGGATTTTGAGAAAGCAGCATCCTTGCGCGACCAGGAAAGGCAGACGCGCCAGGAGCTTGAGCAATTAAACGGCGAATGGTCGCAGGCCAAAGATAAAACGCGGCCGGAGGTAGGCGAAGAGGATATCGCTAAAATCGTGTCTCAATGGACCGGTATCCCGATATTCCGGCTGGAAGAAAAAGAGACCGAGAAATTACTTAAGATTGAAGATGAATTACATAAGCGCGTAGTCGGCCAGAATGAGGCGATTTCCGCTATTGCCCACGCGGTCAGGCGTTCGCGCGCGGGTATCAAAGATCCCCGGAGGCCTATCGGTTCATTCGTATTTTTAGGGCCTACCGGCGTGGGAAAATCCCTGCTGGCCCGGGCCTTAGCCGAATTTATGTTCGGCGACGAAGACGCGCTTATCCAGCTGGACATGTCTGAATATATGGAAAAATTTAATGTTTCGCGTTTAATCGGCGCTCCTCCCGGATATGTGGGATATGAAGAGGGCGGCCAGCTTACCGAAAGGATCCGCCGCCGGCCGTATGCGGTAATTCTTCTGGATGAGATTGAAAAAGCGCATCCGGACGTGTTTAATTTATTACTGCAGGTTTTTGAGGAAGGCCGTCTTACCGACAGCTTCGGCAGAAAAGTTGATTTCCGCAATACCGTGATTATTATGACTTCCAACGTCGGCGCAGACCTGATCCGTAAGGCCGGCTCGCTCGGTTTTAAGACGCAAAAAGAAGAAGTTACCTATCAGGAGATGAAAGATAAGCTGTTGGAGGCGGTAAAGCATACTTTTAAACCGGAGTTCTTAAACCGGATTGACGATATTATAGTCTTTCGGCAATTGATGAAGGAAGACTTGAACCGTATCATCGATATTGAAATAGGCCAGGTTGCCAGCCGTTTAAAAGAGCAGAACATTTCTTTGGAGGTTTCCCTGGAAGCTAAGGAACTCCTGATCGATAAGGGGTTTGACCTGGTCTTCGGCGCCCGGCCCCTGAAAAGAACAATCCAGAGGTTCCTGGAGGACCCGCTGGCCTCGGAGATAATCTCTAAACGGTTTAAGGAAGGTTCAGCCGTGAAGGTAACGCGTAAGAACGGGGAGCTGGTTTTCGAATAATGATAAATCGATTCTTTAGTTTAATAGGCAGCCGGGTCATCTCCTTTATGTATTTTTTGGGAGGCCTGGTTAATTTAACCGTTCAGACGGTTTATTTTACCTTTATCCCGCCGTTTAAAAAGGACCGCGTGTTTGAGCAGGCAAAAAAGGCCGGGTATGACAGCTTACCTATAGTCGCGCTCGTATCTTTGTTCATTGGTTTTATCTTTGCGCTCCAGACTGCGTATTTTATGCAGCGCATTGGTTCGGAAATTTATATTGCCAGCATGGTCGCGCTCTCTATCGTGCGCGAATTAGGCCCGGTAATTACGGCGCTAATCGTGGCCGGCAGGGTGGGAGCGGCCATCACCGCGGAGTTAGGTTCAATGCAGGTCACTGAACAGATAGATGCCCTGGAGACCCTGGCGTCTAACCCCATAAAATACCTGGTTGTTCCGCGCTTCCTGGCTTTAAGCATAATGCTGCCTTTATTGACGCTTTACTCCGACGCCATCGGTATACTCGGAGGCTATATCATCTGCGTATTCAGGCTGGGGATATCCTCAAACATGTATATAAAAGTGACTAGCGAGGCTTTGTTTTACAAGGACCTTTTTACCGGTTTATTTAAGACAATATTTTTCGGTATGATCATTGCCCTGGTTTCCTGTTATGAAGGCTTTAGCGTGCAGGGCGGAGCAGAAGGCGTGGGCCGGGCCACTACCCGTTCGGTGGTTTTTAGCTTTATCATGATCATTATCGCCGATTGCTTCTTTACCGCTATGTTCTATTTTATATTCCCGTAAAAAATGATTGAGATATCCGGATTACATAAGGCGTTAGGCGGACATAAGGTTTTAAACGGAGTGCACCTTAAGATAGACAAGGGCATTACCTGCGTGGTCATCGGCCGCTCCGGCTGCGGCAAATCAGTTTTACTTAAGCATATCGTAGGTATTTTAAAACCGGAAAAAGGAAAGGTTGTGATTGACGGCCGGGAAGTGGGGGCGTTGAATGAAAAAGAACTAGACGCCTTGCGCCTGAAGATCGGCATGGTTTTCCAGGGAGGCGCGTTATTTGATTCTATGACCGTCGGCGAGAATGTCGGTTTTGGCCTGATTGAGCACGACCACATCCCGCAGCGCAAGCTCCTGGAGAGGATAGAAGAGTCATTGGCCCTGGTAGGTTTACACGGTATAGCTAACCTTATGCCTTCGGAGTTAAGCGGCGGGATGCGTAAACGCGTGGCCCTGGCCCGGGCAATTTGTATCAAGCCTGAGATTATATTGTATGATGAACCGACTACCGGAGTAGACCCGATTACGGCCGACAGCATAAATGAATTGATCAAAGATTTACACGATAAATTGAAAGTTACCTCCATTGTAGTCACGCACGATATGAAAAGCGCTTATAAGGTAGCGGATAAAATAGCCATGCTTTACCACGGCAAGATTATCGCCGAGGGCGCTTCCGAGGAGATCCAGGATTCCAAAAACCCGATTGTGCATCAGTTTATTAACGGGTTGGCTGTCGGCCCGATAACCGAGACGCTGGAACGTTTTAAATAACGGAGGATAAAATATGATATTCGGCAAAACAAAACTAGAGATGAAAGTGGGGATTTTTGTTTTTATCGGCCTGGTTATACTCGTAGTCTTTATCCTCTCTATCGGCGGAGTGAAGACCTGGTCTTCGGGCTATAAAGTGGATTTCATTTTTAATTTTGTCAATGGCGTCAAGCGCGGCGCTCCGGTAAGATTTGCCGGGGTGGACGTCGGAGAGGTTAAGTCCATCAAATTCTATTATGAATCTGGAAAGGTAAAAACCAAAGTACGCCTGACCTGTTGGGTGAGTAAGCGTGTCGGCATTCCTTTGGATTCCAAGATTTGGGTGAATACTTTGGGGCTTTTAGGGGAGAAGTATGTTGAAATTATACCTGGCCAGGACTACAGCCAGATTATGGCCGCAGGCCAGGAGCTGGACGGAGAAGACCCGCTTCCTATGAATGAGATTATGAAAGATGCCAAAAATATCGCGGATAATGTTAATATCGGGATAGAAAAGATATTGCATAAAGAAGGTACCGTCGGAAAGCTTTTATATGACGATAAGATCTATAATGAGCTGGACGCCCTGATTACCGATATAAAGAAGCATCCCTGGAAACTGTTTTTTAAGACTAAAGAGAAAAAATAAAATGCCGCGCCTTAAAACCGTATTTGCCTGCCAGAGTTGCGGGTACCAATCTCCCAAGTGGTTAGGCCGATGCCCGGATTGCTCAAGCTGGAATTCATTCGTCGAGGAGGATTATACCTCTCCCGCCTCTGGCGCCAAAGAACGGGTTGCCTTATATAAAGATGAACCGGTATTGCTTAGGGATGTTGAGGCTAAAGAAGAAGCGCGGCTTAAAACAGGCATAACGGAATTAGACCGGGTTTTAGGCGGAGGGATAGTCAGTGGTTCGGTAATTTTAATCGGCGGAGATCCCGGTGTCGGTAAATCCACCATATCTTTACAGGTATCCAACCAGTTGGCCCGGCATGGCGCGACTATTCTCTACATCAGCGGAGAAGAGAGCGTATTTCAGACCAAGTTGCGGGCCAAGCGTTTAGGTTCACATGAGTCTGAGCGGCTTTATATCGTTAACCAGACGGATTTATCTTTAATCGTTGAATACATTAAAAAGCTTAAGCCCGATGTAGTCATTATTGATTCTATCCAGGTTATTTTTGACCCGGGGATCAGTTCTTCTGCCGGGAGTGTCAGCCAGGTAAGGGAGTGCTCCGGAATGCTTACGCAGTTAGCTAAAACAACCGGGACCTCCATTTTTATTATCGGGCATGTAACCAAGGAAGGCACGCTGGCCGGCCCGCGGGTTTTAGAGCATATCGTCGATACAGTCCTGTATTTTGAGGGGGACCGGTTTTCTATCTACCGGATCTTACGCGCGGTGAAGAACAGGTTTGGCTCAACCAATGAGATAGGCGTTTTTGAAATGAGCAGTCAGGGATTAACCGAAGTAAAAAATCCTTCGGAGATATTTCTTTCTGAAAAACCTCAAGGGGTAGCCGGTTCGGTAGTTACTTCCATAGTGGAAGGTTCGCGTCCGCTCCTGGTTGAGATACAGTCTCTGGTGGCCCGCTCGAGTTTTGGCTACGCCCGCAGGCGTGCGCAAGGGTTTGATTCCAACCGCCTGAGCCTTTTGGTGGCGGTTTTGGAAAAGAGAATAGGGTTGGCCCTGGAAACAGAGGATATTTTCGTCAATGTTGCCGGAGGTATAAAAATAGAAGACCCGTCGGCGGATCTGGCCGTAGCCATAGCCATAGCCTCTGCGTTTCGCGAACAAGTAGTGATTCCCGCTACGGTGATCCTGGGTGAAGTGGGCCTAAGCGGGGAAATCCGCAGCACGCATCAGATTATGCTGCGCGTAAATGAAGCGGAAAAGTTAGGTTTTAAATATTGCCTCCTGCCCAGGAATAATCATAAAAATATTAAAAATTATAAAGGCAATATTGAGCTGATTCCCGTAGCGAATTTAAAAGAGGCTTTAGATATCGCCTTAAGCCGAAAAAGTGTACCTCCGGCGGGCGAGGGAGGAGGAAGGCAATGAGTTTATTATTTCCGCGCATTCTATTTTTAATCGCTAGCACGCTGGTGGGTTATCAGGCGGCGGATTTGACGGGCGCCCTTATCGGCGGCATATTAGGTTTAATAATTATTATCCTTGAAGTGGGCCTGCGTAAAGTTTCGGTGAACGGGCTTTCCAGCGTAGTATTCGGATTAATCTTAGGTTTAATCATGGCCAAATTAGTGGGAGACGCCTTTAGCATTACCCCGCTTCCTCCGGACGCTCTTTATTCCATCAGGGTTATTTTAACGCTTATATTTTGTTATCTCGGTATGGTCATAGCGCTGCGCGGTAAAGATTCATTCAGCATCATTATACCCTATGTGCGCCTGCGCCGCCAGGACCAGGCAGCCGATATCGTGGTCCTGGATACCAGCGTGATTATAGACGGCAGGATCGTGGATATCTGTAAGACTAAATTCATTTCCGGGAAAGTTATCATCCCTAAATTTGTTTTAAGGGAGCTGCAGCAGATTGCCGATTCCACCGACCCGATTAAGCGCCAGCGGGGCAGGCGGGGATTAGAGATCCTGAATACGATCCAGAAGGACTCCGGTCTGGATATCGTTATACACGAAGAGGACTTTCCCGAGACTAACGAAGTAGACGCTAAGCTCGTAAAATTAGCTAAACTTTTAGAGGCAAAAATCCTGACCGTCGATTTTAATTTAAACCGGGTAGCCACAATTCAGGGGATCAAGGTCTTGAATATAAATGAATTAGCTAACGCGCTTAAGCCCGTGGTTTTCCCCGGGGAAGAAATGCAGATTAAATTAGTCAAGGAAGGCAAAGAGCATAACCAGGCAATAGGCTATCTTGATGACGGGACCATGGTCGTAGTGGAAGACGCGCGCCGCTTAATCGGCCAGGAAGTCCGGGCCGTAGTGACTTCAGTCCTCCAGACGCAGGCCGGGAGAATGATTTTTACCAAATTAGAGCGATAGGCTATATGGTTAGTGCGATAATTGTTGCTGCCGGCAAAGGCAGGAGATTCGGGTTTAAGGTTTCCAAGGCCGTCTTGAAATTAAATTCCCGGCCGGTCATTGCCTATTCGCTGGCGGTATTCAACGCGCACCCGCAGGTAAAAGAGATTATTGTCGTAGGTAATTCCGGGAATATTCCGGCCCTGCGCAATATTATAAAGCGGGAAAAAATCGCTAAGCATATTAAGATTGTCCCCGGAGGTAAAGAGCGCCGGGATTCCGTGGCCAAGGGTTTACAGGCAGTCAACCCGAAGGCGGATCTTATCTTAATCCACGATGCAGCCAGGCCTTTTATCACTAAGAGCCTGGTATCGTCCGTGATAAAAGGAACGCAAAAAATGGGAGCGGCTATTGCGGCTGTCCCGGTAAAAGCGACCATAAAAAAAGTCCAAAGCGGATTAGTCGTAGAAAAAACATTAGATAGAAAAAGCCTCTGGGAGATCCAGACCCCGCAGGTATTTAAAAAGGGCTTGATTTTAAAAGCGTATAAGAAATTCAAACGTCTGCCGGCTACAGACGATGCGATGTTAGTAGAAAGGCTGGGGGCCAAGGTGAACGTGGTTTTAGGCTCGTATAGCAATATCAAGATAACCACGCCGGAGGATTTTATAATTGCGAAAGGAATAGCCGGATTATGGAAAACCGCATAGGTATAGGTTACGATATCCACCGTTTGGTGGACGGCCGCGAGTTATTCATCGGCGGCATAGAAATACCTTATATTAAAGGCTTGCTGGGCCACTCTGACGCCGATGTTTTGATCCACGCAATATGCGATGCGCTCCTTGGCGCTATTGCCGGAGGCGATATCGGGAAGTTATTCCCCGACACCAATCCCGAATACCGGGGTATCCGCAGCCGTGAATTGCTAAAAATTGTTTTGGAATTAGTGCGTAAAAAAGGTTATAAGATAACTAACGTAGATACGGTTATCATCGCCGAGGAACCGAACCTCTCGGCGTTTAAAAACAGGATCCAGGAAAACTTAAGCAAAATCATGAAGATAGATAAAAATTGCGTGGGCATTAAGGCTAAGACCAACGAAGGGCTGGGCGCATTGGGCAGTAAAGAGGGGATTGCCTGCTATGCCGTTGTTTTGGTCAGGAAGGAGAACTTATTATGATTTTCCTCGCACAGATATTATTATTAATTTTAGGATTGATTATCGTCAAGAATATCGTGATTGCGGTTTTTTTCTACCGGGAAATAAAAACAGCCCAGCAGAAGGACCCTGCCGCCAAGAGCTTTGTTGAAATTTTGCTTTTGTATCAGGGCCTGCATGCTTTGGTTGCTTACCGCGTGGGTCATTTCTTTTACCGGATAAAATTTTTCTTCCCCGCCCGGTTTATTTCACAGTTAGCGCGTTGGGCTACCGGTATTGAAATACACCCCGGAGCCAGGATCGGCAAGGGCTTGTTTATTGACCACGGTATGGGCGTGGTTGTCGGTGAAACCGCGATTATCGGGGACAATGTATTACTCTACCAGGGCGTCACTTTAGGCGGAACAGGGCTTGAGCAGGGTAAGCGCCACCCCACCATCGGTAATAACGTGGTTATTGGCGCAGGCGCTAAGATCCTGGGGAATATTACCATAGGCGATAATTCCTATATCGGAGCCAATGCCGTGGTGATAAAAGATGTGCCGATGAATTCAACAGTCGTGGGCGTGCCGGGAAGGATTACCAAACAGGAGGGCAAGAAGATTGATATCAGCCTTGACCATATCCACGTGCTTGACCCGATAATGCAATTGATTGAAGAGCTGGAAAAACGCATTGAAAAGTTAGAAAAATAAAAAGCCTTTTCTCCTCATGTCTATTTATATATATAATTCCTTATCCCGTAAAAAAGAAGAATTCCATTCCTTAAAGCCCAAAGAGGTTAAAATGTATGTCTGCGGCCCTACGGTTTACGATGAGCCGCATATCGGCCATGCCCGCAGCGCCCATATCTTTGATGTTATCCGGCGCTACCTTGCTTACAAGGATTATCAGGTTAAATTTGTCCGTAATGTTACCGACGTAGATGACAAGATTATTAATAAGGCTAAGGAGGAATTTCCGGGAGAGGATTTAAATGCTGCCTGTAAAAAGGTCGCCGAAAAATACCTTGCTGCGTACCAGGAAGCATTAAAGAGTTTAAACATAGGGATTGATCAGGAAAAAATCTTTGAGCCCAGGGCCAGTGAATACATCCCTAAAATGGTTAAGTTTATCCAGGGCTTGATTGACCGGGGCGCGGCTTATGTTTCAGGGGGAGATGTTTATTTTGATATTACTAAAGCTAAAAACTACGGGAAATTATCCAACCAGTCGTTAGAGAAGATGGAATCCGGAGTAAGAGTTGCTCCCCAGGAAAATAAACGCAACCCCCTGGATTTTGCGCTTTGGAAATCCGCCAAGGAGAATGAGCCGTCCTGGGACAGTCCGTTTGGCAGGGGGAGGCCCGGCTGGCACATTGAGTGTTCCGTAATGAGCTCGGATATTTTAGGCGAGGAGTTTGACATCCACGGAGGAGGGATTGACCTGATTTTCCCGCACCATGAAAATGAGATCGCCCAATCCGAAGCAGCCGGAGAGAAATTTGCCAGATACTGGATCCACCACGGGCTCCTGACCATCAACGGCCAGAAAATGGCTAAATCATTAGGCAATTTCATCACTGTCCAGGACTTCCTGGATAAATATAAGAATGCGGACTTACTCAAGTTACTATTCTTATCTACGCATTATACGCACCCGGTTGATTATACTGATGAGAAAATCCAGGAAGCTAAAAAATCATACGAAAGATTCCAGATATTATTTCAAAAGATAGATAGAGAATTTGGCTCAAGAGATACGGCTAAACTGCCGACAGGCAGTAAAGGAAACATTAGTATTTTTAAAGATAAATTTGTAAAAGCTATGGACGATGATTTTAATACTCCTCAAGCCTTAGGGGTATTATTTGATATGGTAACTGAATGTAATAAAATATTTGATAGCGATAAAAGATTTATACTTAGAACAGCTATGGAAACTATAATCGAGTTAGCAAATATTTTTGGTTTGTCTTTCGGGGAGATTAAAGAAGAAAAATCTGATAACTGGGTTATGACTGCTATAGCTATGCGAGAGCAATTTAGAAAAGATAAAAAATTTAAAGAAGCAGACGAAATTAGAAAAGAGCTAGAAGTTAAGGGTATTATTTTAGAAGATACCAAGGACGGAACAATTCCGCGTAGAAAATAAGCGTATAGGGAAAAGTGTATAGGGAAACGGTCCCTATTCTCACTATGAAAGGTAAATTCATTACATTTGAAGGTTCAGAGGGCTGCGGCAAGAGCACCCAGTCAGCCATGCTTTATGAGTATCTTAAAGCCAAGGGTAAGCGCGTCATTTACCTGCGCGAGCCCGGCGCTACCAAAATCAGCGAGAAGATCCGCGATATTCTCCTGGATGCTAAAAATCAAGCCATATCTGTGCAATGCGAGATGCTTCTTTACATGGCTAGCCGGGCGCAGATCGTCGCTGAGCTGATTGAGCCGGCGCTTAAAAAAGGAGTAATGGTTATCTGCGACAGGTTCCTGGATTCCACGCTTGCTTATCAGGGTTATGGTCTAGGTATGAGTATTGCTCTGATCAGAAAGGTCGGAGCATTTACCACCCGCGGCATAACCCCGGACATAACTTTCTTTTTGGATCTTGCGGTTAAGCACGGGCTCAGACACCGCCAGGCAAATCTGGACCGTATTGAGATGCGCTCGGTTAACTATCATTTACGCGTGCGCAGGGGTTATCTGAAGTTAGCTAAACAAGAGCCAAAACGGATCAAGGTTGTGAAGGTAGAAAAAGATAAATATAAAACCCAAGGCGCAATCAGAAAACTGGTAGAAAAATATGTCCTTTAGCGCAATCAAGGGCCAGGATAGGCCGGTAGAGATTATTAAGAGCTATATAAAGAATGCGCGGATGGAGGGAGGATATTTATTCGTTGGCCCTGAAGGCATAGGAAAAAAAATGGCTGCTCTGGCCTTAGCCAAGATCTTGAATTGCCTGGAAGCCAAAACCGACGCTTGCGGCCATTGCGCTTCCTGCTTGAAAATAGAAAATGGCCAGCATCCGGATGTGCGTGTAATTTCAGGAGGGGAGGCGCAGCTAAAAATAGAGGCTATCCGGCAGTTGCAGAAGGATATAAATCTTAAGGCCTATGAAGGGATTTTCAAGGTTTACATCATTGATAATGCCCATACCTTATCTGCCGAAGCAGGGAACTGCTTATTAAAGATCCTGGAGGAGCCTCCCAAAAAGAGCCTGATTATCCTGGTAAGCGATAAGCCGAGCCTGCTTTTTAAGACGATTATTTCCCGGTGCAAGATTTTAAAATTTCTACCGCTAAAAAGAGAGGCCCTGGAAGAAGTTTTGAAAAAAGAATATAAGCTGGACGTTCAATTCGCGCATTTCCTGGCCTATTTTTCTGAAGGCAGGCTGGGCCGGGCCTTAAAGTTAAAAGACGGCGGGATACTGGCTAAGAAAAACAACCTCATTGATAGATTTGTCCTTAGCCCCCGTCCGGATATGGAGAGCCTGGCGCAGCAGGATAAGGAAGATGTGCGTTTTTCTTTAAACTTACTGGCTGCCTGGTTCAGGGACATTTATTTACTGAAAGTCGGCCTGGCGGAGCAGGAGATTATCAATACTGACCGCCGGGAGGAATTAACGCATTCGGCCAGGGTTTTTTCGTTTTTTGATTTAGAGACGATTTTTACAAACCTGTCTACGGCCATAGCCTGTTTAGAAAAGAATGTCAACACGCGATTATTGCTGTTTAACCTGAGGATGGAATTATGGAAAGCTTAATTTTTGTGCGCTTGAGGGATTCCGGCCAGGTTTATCCCTATAATAGCGGCGGGCTTAAAGTCAAAGAAGGGGATTATGTAGTTGTTGAGCATGACCGCGGCCAGGATTATGGACAGGTAGTTACGTCCGGCGAAGTTGCTTGCGTTAAAGATAACGCCGCTGGGCAGGCAGGCCCGTCTGCCGGCCAAGTAGGTAAGGAGCCGCCTAAGAGGATATTGCGTCTGGCTAAAGACACGGATATCCGGCAGATCGAAGAGAACCGCCTAAAGGCAAAAGAAGTTTTTAATTCCTGCGTGAAAAAGATAGAAGAGCATAAACTGGATATGAAGCTTGTCCAGGCCGAATATTCCTTTGACCGTTCAAAAATAGTATTTTATTTCACGGCTAACGGTAGGGTAGATTTCAGGAATTTGGTAAAGGACCTGGCTAAGATTTTTAAGGCCAGGATTGAATTAAGGCAGATTGGCGTGCGCGACGAAGCCAGGCTTTTCGGCGGATTCGGGCCGTGCGGCAGAGAACTCTGTTGTGCCCGCTTTTTAAAAGACTTTGAGCCGGTGACCATTAAAATGGCTAAGGAAGAAGGCCTGCCTTTAAACCCGCCGAAAATCTCCGGGATTTGCGGAAGGCTGATGTGCTGCCTTTCGTTTGAATATGAAAGTTATAAATTGCTTTCTAAAGGTCTTCCCCGCGAAGGAGAACACGTGCATACGCCGCAGGGAAAGGGTAAGGTTATGAGTATTAATGTATTTAAGCGCGCTGCCTCAGTGCAGCTGGAAGACGGGACATGGATAACGGTAAGTTATAAGGATAAAGAGCATGGGAAATAAATTTTACCTGACTACGCCTCTTTATTACGTAAACGCTTCGCCGCATATCGGGCACTCCTATACTACGATTGCCGCGGACACCTTAGCCCGCCATATGCGTAGGGTTATAGGTGAGGATAAAGTCTGGTTTCTTACCGGTACCGACGAGCACGGCCAGAAGATCCAGCGCGCCGCGGAAGCGGCAAAATTAAGCCCGCAGGATTTCGCGGATAAGACGAGCCTGCAATTTAAAGGCCTCTGGCAAAAACTCGATATTTCTTATAATGATTTTATCCGCACTAGCCAAGAGCGGCACATTAAAACCGTGCAGAAGGTTTTAGATATACTCTATAAAAAGGGGGATATCTATGAAGGTAAATATGAGGGCTTGTATTGCACGCCCTGTGAAACATTCTGGCTGGAATCGCAGGCGCCGGAAGGAAAGTGCCCGGATTGCCAGAGGCCGGTAGAAAAAATTACCGAGACAAATTATTTTTTTAAGCTGGCTAAATACCAGGAATGGCTGTTAGGCTATTTGAATAATAACCGGGATTTTATCAAGCCTTCCAGCCGGTATGAAGAGACCTTAAGTTTTTTAGAATTAAATAAATTGAATGATTTATGTATTTCCCGGCCCAAAGAACGTTTAAGCTGGGGCATACCTTTGCCATTCGCTCCGGGTCATGTTACCTATGTCTGGTTTGACGCGCTCATTAATTATATAAGCGCCGTAGGAGAGTTTGACGAAAACGATAAATATCAATCCCCATGGTGGCCTGCGGACCTGCATTTAATGGCCAAGGACATATTACGGCAGCATACGGTATATTGGCCGATTATGCTGCATGCTTTGGGTGTCGGGCTCCCGCAAAAAGTATTTGCGCACGGCTGGTGGCTGATCAATGAAGATAAGATGTCCAAGTCTAAGGGTAATGTGGTTAACCCGCTGGAGATGATCAAAAAATACGGACTTGACGCTTACCGGTATTTTCTTTTACGGGACGTGCCTTTTGGCCTGGATGGGAATTTTTCGGAAAGCGCGATCATTAAGCGTTATAACAGCGATTTAGCCAATGACCTGGGCAACCTGGTCTATAGGACTTTGACTATGGTTGAAAAATATTTTGCGGGTAATATCCCGGATGTTGATTTAAGTGAGCATAACGGCGATCGGCAGGTTGCCGGCATAACGGCTAAGATTGAAAATTTAAAGCCGTTGGTTTATGCAGCACTGAATAACCAGGATTTTAGCCGCGCTTTAGAAAGTATCTGGGAATTGATTGGAGTGGCGAATAAATATGTTGAAGATACCAAGCCCTGGAACCTGGAAAAAGGAAAAAAAGAAGAGGAGCTTAAGAAATTTATCCGTATATTAGTAGAGGTAATTCGGAAGGTCGGCGAAGAATTAGAAGCATTTATGCCCCAGACAGCTGCTTTAATCAGAGAACAGATCGGGAGCAGCGCAATAAAGAAAGGTTCTCCCTTATTTCCCCGCATATGTTAGTTGATACGCATTGCCACTTGGATTTTCCCGTATTTGACCAGGATAGAGATGAAGTTTTAAGCCGCGCCAAGGCCCAGGGCGTAGATTATATGATTAATATCGGCTCAAGCCTGGAAGGCTCAAGAAGGTCGGTTGAGCTGGCTCAAAAATACGGGCCGGTCTATGCGGCAGTCGGTATCCATCCCCATGAAGCGGATGATTTTAGCTGGGAGATAGAAAAAGAAATAAAGGAGCTGGCCAAAAAGAACAAAGTCGTGGCTATCGGCGAGATTGGCCTGGATTATTTTAAGGGCTATTCCCAGAAAGAAAACCAGCTTCCTTTATTTTTAACTTTTATTAGACTAGCCAAAGAATTGAACCTGCCCTTAGTTATACATACTAGAGAGGCCCAGGCAGATACTTTAAAGGTTTTAAAAGAAGCGCTGCCGGTAAGGGGCGTAGTGCATTGTTTTTCCGGGGATAAGGGATTTTTAAAAGAATGCCTGGATTTAGACTTTTTGGTTTCTTTTACCTGTAATGTTACCTATAAAAAAGCGGGCGCCTTAAGAGAAGTAATTAAGTCTGTCCCGGTAGAAAGCCTCTTGCTTGAAACAGATGCCCCGTATTTAGCGCCGGAAGGTTCACGCGGCAAAAGGAATGAGCCGGCCCAGGTCCGGCTGTTGGCCGAGCTGGTCGCCGGGCTTAAAGGCTTAAAATTTGAAGAATTAGCCAGAGTTACCACGGAGAATGCCAGGAGGTTTTTCAATTTTTAAATGGACGCACAGGTAAGTATTATAAAATGCGCTGATTATACCCCAAAACTTGTCGAAGTCAGCGTAAGAAAGGCCATCGGGCTAATCGGCGGTATAGCCCGTTTTGTTAAACCGGGCGCAAGAGTATTGGTCAAGCCGAATATGCTTATGGCCAAGGAGCCGGAGTGCGGGATCGATACTCATCCGGAAGTAGTGCGTCAGGTAATCCGGGTATTAAAAGATATCAATTGCCATATTTTTGTCGGCGATAGCCCGAACGTGTGGGGTGGCGAAATTGAAAACGTGGATGAAGTTTACCGCCGCTCCGGCATATTAAAGGTTTGCCAGGAAGAAAAAGTAGCGCTGGTTAAATTTGACAAAAGGCGCATGCGTCAAAAATTCCCTTTAACTACCTGGTTAGACCATTGCGATTACTTAGTCAGTATACCAAAGTTTAAAACCCACGGGCTCACGCTTTTGACGGGGGCAGTAAAGAACCTTTTTGGTTTGGTTACCGGGACCTTTAAAACAGAACTGCACAAAAATTATTTTCAGATTGAAGAATTTTCAAAAATTATGGCGGATATTTACGCCGAGGCCAGGCCCGCCTTGACCATTATCGACGGAATCGTGGCTATGGAAGGGGATGGCCCGGCAACCGGCGGAAAGCTGCGCAACCTGGGATTACTGCTGGCGGGGAGCGATTGCGTGGCACTCGATAGCGTAATGGCTAAAATAATGGGAGTTAAACCTTTTGATGTCTGGAGTATCCGGGAGGCTAGCCAAAGGGGATTGGGGGTGGCTGATCTAGCTGCTATAAAAATTCTGGGTGAAAGACCGGAGGATTTAAAGGTAAAACCTTTTTTACTTCCGACATCAACGTTCCCGGTAAAGAAATTTCCCAGGCTGGTAATTAACCTGGTTAAACGTTTGATTAAGTATTACCCTTATTCCGTGCGGAATAATTGCACCAGGTGTTTTGCCTGTGTTAAAATATGCCCGAATAAATGTATTAGTATGCGGGAAAAAGGGGTAGTTTTTGACTATAGAAAGTGTATTGCCTGTTTCTGCTGCCAGGAGGCCTGCCCTTCGGCAGCGATTGGAATTAAGAAAAGCCTGTTTGCCAAAATTATAGGATTATGAAAATAACTACTATTGAGTGGAAGAATAATAAGATTAAGTTTATTGACCAGACAAAACTGCCCCAGAAGTTAGAATATATTTATATAGATAAATTAAATGATTTATGGCAGGCGATTAAAATGCTGAAGGTACGCGGAGCTCCGGCCTTAGGCGCGGCAGCCGCATTAGGCGTATATCTGGGGATTAAAGACGTTAAGGCAAAAGATTTTAACGCGTTTAGCCGGGCATTGGATAAAGCGGCCAGGTATATCGCCGGTTCCCGGCCTACGGCCAGGAATCTTTTTTGGGGCCTGGAAAGAGCGTGCAGAGTTGCGCAGAAAAATAAGGATAAGAGCTTACTTACGCTTAAAAAATTAATCCTTAAGGAGGCGCGTAAGATTATTGCGGAAGACAGGCTTAACTGCCGCAGGCTTGCCGGTTACGGAAGCAAGTTGATTAGAGACAAGGATACTATCCTGACTATTTGTAATGCGGGCATACTGGCGACTATTGATTACGGCACAGCTTTAGGCGTTATTTATCGCGCTAAAGAAGAAGGCAAGGGGATAAAAGTTTTTGCCTGTGAGACAAGGCCTTTATTGCAGGGCTCGCGCCTGAGCGCCTGGGAACTTAAGAAGAGCGGTATTGATGTAACGGTTATCTGCGATAATATGGCGGCTTCCCTCATGCAGCAGGGCAAAATCAATAAAGTCATTGCCGGCGCTGACCGGATTGCCGCAAACGGCGATACAGCTAATAAGATCGGGACTTATAGCCTGGCAGTTTTAAGCAAATACCACAATATTCCTTTTTATATCGCCGCTCCGGCTTCCACTTTTGATTTTAACGTTCAAAGCGGTAAAGATATTCCGATTGAAGAGCGTAACAGCCGGGAAGTCAGCGAATTGTTGTTTAGAAAGAGGGTTGCGCCGGCAGGGGTAAAAGTTTTTAACCCCGCCTTTGACGTAACACCGCATAATTTAATCAGCGCGATTATCACGGATAAAGGGGTTATCCTTCAGCCGTACAGGGAAAACATTAAAAGAACGTTGGGCCAGGTTTTGAGGAAAAGATGAGGCGCCTAAAAGATATAGGAGAGTTTGGCCTGATAGAGAGGTTCCGGAAATCGATCCGGACAGATCCTTCGGTGATAAAAGCAAGCGGCGATGACTGCGCGGTCTTAAAGCTGGATAAATTAAATTATCAGCTCTTTACCTGCGATATGCTCGCAGAAGATGTGGATTTTACCTTAAAAGACAAGCCCTATCTTATCGGCAGAAAGGCGATTGCCGTATCGCTCAGCGATATTGCCGCCTGCGCGGGCCAGGGGCGCTATTGCGTTATTTCTTTGGGGCTGCCTAAAGATACTCCGCTTAAATTTGCGGATGAACTTTTTAAGGGAATGCGGGATATTTCCCGTAAATACAAGGTTAATATTGTCGGTGGAGACTTAAGCCGTAGTAATAAAATCATTATAGACGTGAGTATGCTCGGCCAGGTAGAGAAGAAGCGCCTGGTTTTAAGGGAGAGGGCGCGCCCTGGTGATATTATCTTTATGACCGGAGAGCTCCAAGGGCCTGCTTCAGATAAACATCTTAAATTCACCCCGCGCGTAGAAGAGGCCAGGTTCCTGGCCCGTAATTTTAAGATCAACGCCATGATTGATATCTCCGATGGATTAGTCCAGGATCTGCGGCATATATTAAACAAGAGCGCGGTAGGAGCGGTAATCTATGAAGATTTGATTCCTTTGAGCAAAGGGGTGCGGAATTTATCCGCCGCCCTGAATAGCGGAGAGGAGTTTGAACTTCTTTTTACGCTTTCCCGGCGGGAGGCCCAAAAGTTATTAGCAAGAAAAGTAGCTGAATTTAAACCCATCGGCGAAATAAGAATGAAGCAATATGGTTTTAAATTAATGGACAAAAAAGAGCAATTGATAAATATCACTCCGAAAGGGTTCAGACATTTTTAAATGCAGATAATTTCTCAATCAGTTAAGGATACCTTAAATTTAGGCAGGTTGCTCGCCGGGCATCTTCAGGCCGGGGACATCATTTGCCTGGAAGGGGAACTTGGCTCCGGCAAAACCGTATTCACCAAAGGTATTGCCGAGGGCCTAGGCGTAAATAAAGCTAAGGTCACCAGCTCTTCGTTTATTCTCATCCGAGGGCACCTGGAAGGCAGGGTCCCTCTTTACCACTTTGACCTTTACCGGCTCAAAGACCCGGGCGATATAGCTGCTGTCGGGTATGAAGAGTACTTTTACGACGAAGGCGTTGCGGTTATTGAATGGGCACAAAAGTTAGATTATCTTATGCCTAAAGAACATCTTATGGTAGAATTATCCTATCGTGGAAAAAATAAGAGAATGCTTAAATTTTCCGCAAGCGCGGCGCGTTATAAAAAAATTATTCAGGGAATTAAATGAAAATACTGGCTATTGATACCGCAACAAAGTTTTTGTCGCTGGGTATTTATAACGATGGAGCGGTCTATGAATATAATCTGGAGGTAGGGCCGAAATTATCGTCGCTTTTAACCGTTAGCATTAAGAGGGCTCTGGATGCTTTAGGGCTGGGGATAAACGATTTAGATTATTTTGCCTGCGGCCTGGGGCCCGGTTCTTTTACCGGGATGCGCGTGGGCTTAAGCGCGATGAAGGGGTTAAGCTGGTTAACCCATAAGCCGTTAATCGGAATATCTACGCTGGATACCCTGGCGATGAACGCGGGAGCCGATGCCAGGATGCTCATCCCTGTTGTTGACGCCAAAAGAAGCCTTATCTACTCCTGTTTTTACCGGAATACGGGTAATGGCCTTAAGAAATTATCTCCTTACATGCTCGTTTCAAAAGAAGAGTTACTGAAAAAGATAAAATCTCCGGCCCTACTCTTCGGGGACGCGCTGGATTTATACCGGGAGGATATTTTAAAAAATACCGCGGGCCTTGTCTTTGCGGATAAAGACCGGTGGTATCCCAAGGCCCATAATATCATTAAGCTGGCCTTAGTCCGGATTAAAAATAAAAAATTCGATATTCTTTCTGAGGTTGACCCGATTTATCTTTACCCTAAGGAATGCCAGGTTAAAAAAAGTCAAAAGCCAAAATTAAGAAGTAAAAATTAATATGCCTACTGCCAAACATATCGGATACCGGCCGACCTGGGCCGAGATTAACCTGAATAACCTTGAACATAACTTCTTGCGGATAAAGGAGAGGATTAGTTGCGGCACTAAGATTTTAGTTACCGTCAAAGCAGACGCTTATGGCCATGGTTTAATTCCTACCTCTGAGAAACTGGAGAGTTGCGGGGTAGATTTTCTGGGGGTTGCTTCAATAGACGAGGGGATAGCCTTAAGAAAGGCCGGTATCAAGAGCCCTATATTGGTCTTGGGTCTAATCCTTAAAGACCACCTCTCGCCGCTTTTTGAATACGACCTCACTATTTCTGTTTGCGACGAAGAACTGAGCGCAGCTTTAAATAACAAGGCCCGGTTGCTCCGCAAGAAAGCCAAAGTGCATATCAAGGTAGACACCGGGATGGGCCGCATCGGTATCTTGCATTATGACGCGCACAAGCTGGTCAGGAAGATTTACGGATTCAAACATATAAAAGTAGAAGGTATTTTTACGCATTTTGCTTTTGCCGATATGAACCGGAAGTTTACTTTTTACCAGATAGATTTATTCGATGCGCTCATCCAGAGATTAGCCGCAGAGGGGATAGCTATACCCCTGGTCCATGCCGCTAACAGCATGGGTATCCTTAATTATCGCCATAGCCATTTTAATATGGTCCGGCCGGGCCTGGTCATCTACGGCCTTTACCCAAAAGGAAATTTAAAAATAAGCCTTAAACCGGTTTTGAGCTTAAAGACTAAAGTAATCTTTGTTAAAAATGTTCCCGCCGGATGCGGCATAAGTTATGGGCATGAGTATGTTACGCCCAGGCCTACCAGGGTTGTTACTCTACCCATCGGCTACGGGGATGGTTACCCGCGTAACCTTTCTAATAAGGCTCCTGTTTTAATCGGGGGAAAGCGCTTTAGGATCTGCGGCAGGATATGTATGGACCAGATTATGGTGGATGTCGGCAAGGCCGCGGTAAAAATAGGCGACGAAGCAGTTTTAATCGGTGCGCAGGGTAAAAATATGATTACAACCGAGGAGCTAGCCGACCTTTCTAAAACTATTCCCTACGAGATTGTTTGTGGTTTAGGCAGCCGCATCCCGAGAGTTTCTGTCTTTTAAGGAAGGTGGCTGATCAAATAAACGCTGAAAGCCAGAGCAAGGATGTGAGTCGAGGATACCGCGATAATAGGAGGAAGCATCCCGCCGCGTCCCAGAGCGATGCATACCGCGTCAAATATATAATATAAAAATCCCACGATAATCGCAATACCGATAGAAGAGAGCCCGGTAGCGCGTTTTTGGATCATTAGCGAGAAGGGTATCCCTAATAAAATAATAACCAGGCTGGAAAAGGGAGAAACAAACTTTTGATACAGGTCCAGCTTCAAATTGCGGATTACCGTGGTCGCTCCGCTCTTGGATAATTTCCAGATATAATTATCCAGTTGAGCTATCGTCATATTTTCCGGCCGCTGCCTCTGGGCGAGGAAATCCTGCGGCGTTTCCGGTATGTTCATTATTTCTTCTTCCAGATACAACGGCTCTCCGACAATCTGGCCGTTGTGGTCAAAATCATAAGTAATGGACTGGTAAAATCTCCAGAGCCCATCCTCATAAATACCTTTATTGGCGACAATTTTACGGGTGAGATTCTGTTTTTCATCCTGCTCGAGTATAATCACGCCGTCCATGGTCGCGGTAGAGGGGTAGAACCTATCAATAAAGAAGAGCCTGTTCTTTAAGCCATACATGGAAAGGTTGATTAACGACTCTTTCTTTTTTTCTTTTTTACCCTTCTTACCTTCATCCATTTTGGCCTGGATCTTCTGGATCGCTAACATTGCGCCGGGGGCAAAACGGTCATTAATCCAGAAAACGAATAAGCTTATGATTATGCCTAAGATGATCACGGTCTTGGTAATGTAAAAGATACTCAGGCCTGATGCGCGCATGGCGATTACTTCATTATCGTGGTTTAGTTTACTGAAGGTATAAAGCGTGCTCAGGAGGCAGGCAAAGGGCGCTACCTGGACAAACATAATCGGCAGGTTAGTTAAGTAAAACTGGATAAGCAGGGTGTAATGGACCTGGTTTTTGAGGATATCCTCAAGCCGCGATAAAACGTCAATAATCACATACATAAAAAGGAAGACGAATATGCAGGAGATAAAGGTAGAGACTATGGATTTTAAGATATAACGGTCTAAGATACGCATAATTTAAAGGTTAGGAATGAACCCAGTATCCCGAATAATATATTGGGGATCCACATCGTGACAGCCGGGCTGATAAAGCCTTCCATGGCTAAGGCCTCGCAGCCGATAAAAAGAGGATAATATACCACGATGATCAGTATGGCAATTCCGATATTGATGGATTTTTCCCTGCGCCGGGTAATGATGGCCAGGGGCGCGCCCATCAATACAAAGATAAAACAGGAGAAGGCCAGGGCTAATTTTTCGTGTATCTCGGTAACTAGCGGTGCGGGATTGATATTCTCCTTTTTTAATTTCGCGATTTCCGTATCTAATTCCCGGATAGTCATTTCCTTGTATTTTTTTTCGATATTCTGTTTCTTCTGCGCGTCCGCCAGGTCCAGATTCATAAAATAAGTCCGGAAATTCAATTTATAAAAGTTGGTAGGATTGCTGGGGTCGGGTTCATCGCTTGTCCCGTCCATTAGCTTGAGTTTGACTGTGTTATTTTCCGGGACAGCGATAAATTCGCCGCTCTTAGCGACGATGGTGCGCGTCGGCCGGTCGTCTCCCTGAGGTTCATATATGCGCACATTTATCAGTTTATTCAATTTCTGGTCTACCTTATAGATGAAGAGTATATATTTCTGGAAGGAATTGATAAAGACCCCTTCTTCAAAGGCGGCGGTAGGGTTTTTCACGCCTATTTCAATCAGGGTCTTACGGTAGGCGTAGTGCGCGTAGGAGGCAGCCCGGTCATTGAACAGAGCCAAAGCTAAGCTCAAAATCAGCCCGAGGGTAAGTAACGGCAGTATAAGTTGAAAAAGATTTATGCCGCTGGCCCTGATGGCGATAATTTCGTTATCGCTGGATAACCTGCCCAGGGACATGAGCACGGCGACCAGAATGGAGATGGGTAAGGCGTAGGTCAAAATATAAGGGGCCATCAGCACAAATATCTTTAATACGCTAAAGATATCTACGCCCTTATTGATGACCAGGTCGGCTATTTTTTTCAGGTTACCCACGACGACCATTACAAAGCTCAAAAGACCCAGGGTCATCAGGAACGGTCCGGTAAATTCCCTTAACAGGTAACTGCGCAGTATTTTCATATTTTAATTAGCCAGGGTCAATACAAATACTATATTTGCTCCGGCACTTTTTAAGGCCGCGGCAGCCGCCGAAGAAGTCGCCCCGGTTGTCAGAACATCGTCAACGATAAGCACATTCTTATCTTTCAGGTCAATATCTTTGGCTACGTTAAAACTATTCTCTACGTTTAGAAAGCGCCGGTCATTAGCCAGGCCGGTCTGGGTTTGCGTCAGGCGGGCCCGCCTAAGCAGGTTGTTTTTTAAGCCTTTATTGAATTCGAAAGCAACGTGCCTGCCTAAAACTTCTGCCTGGTTGAATTCTCTTTCGCGCTCCCTGGCTTTATGCAGGGGCATGGGAATTATAAAATCCATATATTCGATAGGAAAGTCGTACTCCCGGATAAAGTCCGTCATCATTTTGCTTAGAGGCTGAGCCAGGTGCGTTTTACCTTTATACTTAAACTCATGGATTAATTCTTTGAGTACGCCTTCATATAGGCAAGGGCTAAAGGCCCGGTCAAAACGTAATTTATTCCTCAGGCAAGCCGGACAGATATTCTTGTGCCGGTTATTCTTTTCCAGGTGCCTGCCGCAGCTATGGCAGAACGGCGGAGTATTTTTTTTGATCTTAAGCCGGCACCGGCTGCAAATATATTCATCCGCAAGGTGCGGCTCAAGCCTGGTTTTGCAGCCCAGGCATATTTTAGGATAAGCGATATTCTTTAATACCCGGACAAAACGGCGCAACATGGACATATGATAACAGCTAATTTATTAAAAGTCAACTCTTCAGCGAACCATCAAAAGTAAAAAATTTTGAGTTGTTAAATACGGCGGTAATGCTATAATAAATGAAATTATTATCTCAAATTTTAACCTGAGAAGCTATTTTTAGAAGGAGAGCGATGCAGAAGAAGATCCTTATCCAAATACTGGTTTTAATCGGTTTGGCCTATGTCTTCCTGATTATGGGTAACGGCGTTATCAGCCTGACTAATCCCGATGAGGTTTTCTATACTCAGACAACCAAGGAGATGATCCAGCAGAAGACCTGGATGACTCCGTATCTGTTCGGCCAGCCGCAATTCGAGAAACCTATTTTTCTATACTGGATGCTGCGCGCAAGTATCGAGATCCTGGGGAATACCCCTTTTGCCGCACGCCTGCCTGCCGCATTCATCGCGCTCCTGGGGATCGTCGCCATATATTTACTGGGGCTGATCGGGTTTAAAGACAGCAAAAAAGCATTTTTCTCAGGCCTGGTGATGCTCTCCTGCGGTTTTTATATCGGATTATCCCGGAGCGTTTTTACCGATATGATCTTTTCCGTATTCATCCTTTTTGCGCTCCTGGCGTTCTACTGGGGTTATACCTATCCGGTAAGAAAGGGGATAGGGCTGCTCTTATTTGCTTTTTTCTCTGCCCTGGCGGTTTTAACCAAAGGCCCGCTTGGTTGTATAATCACGCTGGCGGTTGTCATCGCGTTCCTTTTCGTTAAAAAAGAACTGAAGTTCCTGTTCTGCAAATATTCACTGTGGGGCTTGCTGGTTTTTTGCGTGGTCGCTTTACCCTGGTATATACTGATGGAGATTAAATACGGCGCCAGCTTTAACCGCGAGTTCTTTTATAACGACCATTTTGTCCGCCTGATCAAAGCCGAACATCCGGCAGCCGACACCTGGTATTTTTATCCGGCGACCCTGATCGGCCCGATATTCCCCTGGAGTTTATATACTTTGTTCGCGTTAATCTACCTGGTCAGGGGCATAAGGCGGAACACCGATAATTTTATCCTTTTCTTAGGTATCTGGATAGGCGTGATCCTGTTGGTTTTCCAATTCGCACATTCAAAATTGACTAGTTACATATTTCCGCTTTTTCCCGCCCTCGGCCTGCTTACGGCGGACTTTATCTGCAATAAAGGGTTATCGGTAAAAAATCCCAGCCGTATATTTTATACTCTCTCTCTGATCACGGCAATCGTTATCCTGCTTTTCCCCGTGGGCCTGGTCGCTGCTCTGTCAAGTTACGTAATGTATGTGGGTTCAAGGGCTCCGGTTTATGCTTTAGCAATTACATTATTCATTTTAGGCGTATTTTCCCTGGTTTTTGCCCTGCGCAAGAGATTTACGGGGCTTATTTTCACTTTAGTTTTTCTGCCGTTAGTCATGTTATTAGGCGCTGCTTCTGTAATTAAGGATATTGAGCCGTATGCATCTTCTAAGCCGGCGGTTGAATACTTGATGCAGAACCATACAGTCAGCGGCCAGATTATCTGTTCAAAGTTTTTTGCCCGGGGAGTGCGGTTTTATACCGACAGGGAAGTCGTAGTTGTGGATATTCCCGGGACTCCGTTTTTCAGCCCGCATCCAGTGCCTTTCCTGGATTCTGACGTAAAGGTAAGGGAATTCCTGGGCAAGCAGCCGGTTACCTACGGGATAATCAAGAAGGGTAATGTCGTGGACTTCCGGCGCCTAACAGAGGGTTACTTCAAATTTGAAATCTTAAAGCAATGCGGTAATGAATACGTGGTCAGGGTTTTGCCTTTACAATAGTATTATTGTTGTAGTAGAATAAAGCCGTTATGGAAACCGATATAGAAGAGTTAAAAAAGCAATTATTAGCCCTGCTGAACAAAGAAGCCTTAAAGAGAGGAAATTTTACTCTCTCCAGCGGTAAGACGAGTAACTATTATCTTGATGGCCGGGTAATTACCCTGACTCCCGAAGGAGCGTATTTAACTGCGAGTATTATTCTGGCAATGGTCAAGGACAGGAAGATAGACGCGCTCGGCGGCCCGACCCTGGGAGCTGACCCGATCGCCGGCGCAGTCGCGCTGCTTAGCCATATTAAAAAGATCCCCCTAAAAACATTTATCGTCAGAAAAGCGGCCAAAGAGCACGGAGCCGGACGCCAGGTTGAAGGACCGGGCCTGGCGAAAGCCAGTAAAGTTATTTTGATCGATGATGTGGCTACTACCGGTAAAGCCATTATTGAAGCCAAACAAGCCCTGGACAAGCTGGGTATCGCAGCACGCGAGGCGATCGTTATCGTGGATAGATGCGCAGGCGCCAAGGAAAATCTGGCTAAAGCAGGCCTGCGCCTGGAATCCATATTCACCGTAAAAGATTTCGGCCTTTAGGAATTTTAGAAAGCTTGTGCAAAAGAATATAATAGTGGTAGTCGGAGCAGGTCCCGCAGGAATGATGGCCGCGATAAGAGCCGGTTCGCTTGGCCAGGAAGTAATTCTCATCGATAAAAATCCCATCTTAGGCAAGAAACTCCTCCTGAGCGGCAAAGGCCGCTGTAATCTGACCAACGCAGGCGATTTAGACTCATTCTTAAAAGGGTTTTCCCATAATGGCCAATTCTTAAGGGACGCCTTCAGGAAATTTTTTAATCAAGAGCTGATGGATTTTTTCCAGAGCCGGGGCCTGGCCCTTAAAGTAGAAAGGCAACTGCGCGTATTTCCGGTCACAGATAGCTCAAGCAGTAT
>Ga0172380_10001753_pt1 | contig 36709 bp, 64 predicted proteins | sample Leawe162metaG_FD_119747 | JGI IMG/M metagenome (GOLD analysis project Ga0172380, IMG submission 119747) | Leachate microbial communities from a municipal landfill in Southern Ontario, Canada - Leachate well 162 metaG | ecosystem: Engineered > Solid waste > Landfill > Unclassified | place...
GGTGTCTGGCTCCGCTCACGTGTATGACGACGCTCGGGTGTATGACGACGCTTGGGTGTATGGCGATGCTCGGGTGTCTGGCTCCGCCTGGGTGTATGGCACTGCCTGGGTGCATGGCACCGCTTGGGTGTATGACACCGCCTGGGTGTATGACAACGCTCGGGTGTCTGGCTCCGCCTGGGTGTATGGCAGCGCTCAGATATATGGCACAGCTAGGGTGCATGGCACCGCTTGGGTGTATGACACCGCCTGGGTGTCTGGCGACGCTCACGTGTATGGCTCCGCTCAGGTGTATGGCAGCGCTCAGATATATGGCACAGCTAGGGTGTATGACAACGCTCGGATATATAGCTGCACTCTTGTGTATGGCTGCGCTCAGGTGTTTAACAACGCTCAGGTGTTTAACACCGCTCAGGTATCTGGCTCCGCCTGGGTGTTCGGCCACACGCACCTGACTTCAGGTGAATATAAAGAAGAAATACTGTGCGAGGACATGAACAATGAAACCACAACTGACCGCTGAAGAACGTATCCACAAAGCCGTGCGCAAGCTGCTCGATATGCCGTATTACCTGCCACTGGCGGGGGTGTTGATGATCGGCAACCGCACGGTATCGGAGACCTGTCCGACCGCAATGACTAACGGCAAGGATGAAGTCTATGGGCGCACCTTCGTCGATGGGCTGTCTGACCCACAACTGCGCGGGCTGATCCTGCACGAGACGTACCATAAGATGTATCGCCACCTGATCACATGGCGGCACCTGTACAAAGCCAACGCCCAGCAAGCCAACGTGGCATGTGATTACGTAATCAATGGGCAGATCGTACAGGAAGCCAAGGTCAATAAACTGCCAGTGGAACTGCCGGAAGGTGGACTGCTCGACGCCAAGTATGACGGCATGGATGCGCATCAGGTTTATTTGGCGTTGGCCAGCAATGGCGTTTCCAACGCTGTTGGAAACGGTGGCGAAGGTGGTCAGGGTTTTGACGAGCACGACTGGGACGGCGCGGAAGCGATGGATGAGCACGAGGCCAGCGAGCTGGCTCGGCAAATCGACGAAGTCGTGCGTGAAGGAGCACAGATAGCCAGCCGCTTGGGTAGCAGCGGAGCCTCGCGCAATCTAGAAGACTTACTGAAGCCGCAGGTGGACTGGCGGCAAGCCCTGCGCGAGTACATCAGCACCCAGTGCCAAGGGTTCGACTACAGTACGTGGCGGCGACCGAACCGGCGCTTTGTCAGCTCGGGGTTGTACCTGCCTTCAGGGATCAGCGAGCAGGTCGGCGAGATTGTTATTGCTATCGACACGTCAGGCTCAATCTGTGGGCGCGCGTTGCAGCGGTTCCTGTCCGAGATGGCGGGTATCTGCGATACCGTCAAACCTGAGCGTATCCACGTGTTGTACTGGGATACGAAAGTCGTCAGTCATGAAACCTATGAGCACGGCGACCTCTCCACGCTCACACAATCAACCAAACCGAAAGGTGGAGGTGGCACCGATGTTAGCTGCGTTTCAGAGTATCTGGCCAAGAATGGGTTGGCTCCGAAAGTGGTGGCCGTTTTCACGGATGGCTATCTGGGCGGATCGCATGGGCAGTGGACGGCACCTGTCATCTGGTGCGTCCTCAATAACCCCAACTTTCGATCAAATGTGGGTGTCGTCGTTAATGTTGAGTCAGGCTCTTGAGATGGACAGCGCGAAAGTTCAGCACTCTGAGATATTTTATCGGGATCTGGTTTGGATGTTTCCTAAACCATCCATACAATTCGGTACGCATGGTGCAGGTGTAGGGTCTGGCACGTTTGCGGTTTCTCTATCGACACAAGCCAACCAAGCGTTGGCTAATGCTCACAACGCGCTGGGCGGCAACGTCAAGGTGCATACTGTCAACGGCACGGCGCAACTCACCGAAACGTGGAAGCACATGTTAACCAACCGAAGCCAAGAGGAAACGATACGGGTATATCTGCGATCGAGCGATAACGTGCTGCTGCAATCATTTGAAACACCATTGCACAAGCTCAACTTGTTTCCGGAGTATGCACAGGAAGACGACCTTCCCCGCTGGATGACCGACCGTTTGGCCGTCTTGAAAGTCATTGATCCGGACGTGGGCACGTTTGAATCACGGCGCATTGAAGGCATCGGTATGCGCATCGCGGAAAATGTTTTCTGGGTCACTATCACACACGAGGAGTTATGCAATGACCAAACGCAGCAGCAAGATTAAAGACGTGCAACGACACACCGCCATCATGGATGATTTAATGAACGGAACGGCGGTCGCCGTCGCCGCCATGAAGCACGGGATATCCGTCAGCACGGTGTATAAACTGCGCAACACGTTACCTACTGGTGTGAAGAACCGCCTAGCCGCCGAGCAGCGGGTGAAGGACCGGGAAGCGAAGGGACTGGCATCAATGGATTTGCCGCTGCGTCCGATATGTGAAGTGCCACCACCGGTTAACACGAAGCCGTCGCTGTTGCGTCGGGTCATTCTGAAATTGCGGGGGCAATGATGGCCGCGACACCGGAAACGAAAGTGAAAACCAAGGTGCGCAAGTTGCTCGACGGCATGGGGGCTTACCATTTCATGCCGGTGGCTGGACCATTCGGTCGCCCTGGCAGGCAGCGAAAGGGAGATATGCCAGTATCTTCTGATTATTTGCCGGAGTGTACCTCCATGACATCTTTTATGTGGAGTTTATATCATGAGAGTAGAAGAGAAACATGGCAGATATCTCCTTTGTGGGTATACACTGTCGAACAATCAAATAAAAGCCGGGCAAGTATGGGCGCCGGCAGATGGCTCCAATAGAACAGTTACCGTGAAGTCCGGTGGTGAATGGGTTGATTATGAGTGGGAAGAAGACGGAGAAAAGAAACTACACACCAAAATGAACTTTGCTTTCCAGTGTAGGTATTGTCTGGTTCTTCCTACCGACGAAATCCCAGAGTGGCTTCGAGGTTTATCATGAAGGTAGATTATTTTGCACTAAAAGATACTGCCCTTGATTGGGCGGTTGCAAAGGCAGAAGGACTTTCGTTAGAATTCGATCCGATGGGATTTCGCCACGATGCCCCAGGTAGTATTCTAGCTGGTTGGTGGGTAGACGATATGATTGTCGGTCATCATAAAACCAACCCGAATCAACACAAGGGCTACTCACCCAGCACAGATTTTGCCCAGGGTGGACCGATCATCGAGCGGGAAAAGATTGACCTGTTTACAGAAAAAGGAACCCTTGAAAGCTGGTGCGCCAGTGCGGCTCGGCATCAAAACGGGCAGCGTCTTGTGGGTTGGAGGCTACACGCATATGGTCCTACTCCACTCATCGCGGCAATGCGCTGCTACGTAGTAAGCAAACTCGGGGGACGAATCGAAATCCCAGACAAATTAATGTTTGACTGCTAGGGCCGTTCGTATTATAATCATAAAACTTAGAATTAACCCGGAGTTATATCATGGAATACGAAACGACACGTAGGATCAAATGGGAAATTTGGCTTGATGATGATGAAAAGATCGATGAAGTCGAGTATGATATCAACGCCAGCCCGTCTCAAATCAAACGCGAATTGATCGCATTCGACGGATTCGATCGCGACATTGATGCGAGGATGTCGCGTTAATGAAATGTCGTATCTACTAAATAGCTATAGAATCAATTCTCTAGGAATATAAATGGATACGTTCAAACAGTTTATCAAGAAGAAACATAAAAAATCCGAATATACTGATGCGTTTGCTACCATCGGTAAACATAGTGTTCATTCCGATAAGAATGATGGGTATACCGATGCGTTCGCTGCTATCAGAAAACATAGTGTAAAACACGACAACGATAAAAAGCATAGTATTAAAGAAGCGTCCGAATCACAAGAAGCTCTGGATTTACACAATTCGCTGACTAAGCATTATAATAACTATACAGAAAAACACAAATCGGCGATTAGAGACTACACGAAAAATTCGACTACACATAACGGCGAATTATACGAGAAAAGGGGCGATGTTTCTAAGCTAAGTCCTGAGCATAAGACTAGGACAGAAGATATGGACTCTGCCCTACATGCACACAAAACGCCACACGAATTTCATGTATACTCCGGAATGCATACTGATCTACACAAAGTTCCGACAACTGACGGAAAAAAGAAAATAGAGCTGCACGCGTTTACTTCTACCTCATTAAAACATGACGTGGCCAAGGATTTTGCTCCGATACACGACCCAGAAAAAGGCAATATGTATCAACGCCATATCATCCGCGTCAAGGTGCCGAAGGGGCATCACGGCGCGTATGTGGATCATCACAGCAGCAACGCTGGCGAGAAAGAATTTGTTCTGCCACGCGGGACTAAAATGCACGTCAATAACAAACCTACCCACACCACAACATCGGGGAATGTAGAAACCCATACATGGGACGCAGAAATAGCAAAATAGGTAACCAATCATGGACATGACCAATTTAGAAAAATGTAGAAACATCGCCTCTGATCTAGAAAAACACGTTGGTATTGTCCATGAACTGGTCAAAGTGTTGCTGAAATTAGATAGACCCTTTATTGTTGGGTTTTCGGAAGACTTGAATGATGAGGGTCTCCCGGCAGAAATATATGTACATCGCCGAAATGCATCCGGCGGAAATATTATAGTGTATTCCAAGAAGGAAGTTGATTATGGCAACAAAGAATGATATTACCGGGGACTATATCTCTACCAAAGTGAACTCAGATTCATACAGATATAATTGGGACAGAATCTTCGGGAACAAACACAACGAACTCGGCGACTACGAATATTTCGCCCATCAGATAGATGCATGCACGTCGTTTCCTTGTAAGTTATATTATTACTTCGAACGTACCAATTCCGTCACAGGCGAGACCGCGCTCGATAAGTATGATATGGAATATTATCGGAGTGCATCCGAGACCATACGAATGTGTGATGTGGAGCTAGATAAAGATGGGAAAGTTGTTTTCCCGGTGAAGATGATGAAGTTTTCTAGGTACATCGACAAAATTCCAGTATTTAATTGATTAGGAGTTATATTATGAAAACTGTATTGAAAGTAGCATTTCTGGCAGCAGCAGTTCTTTCTATGTCTGCATGTAAACCAGTACCTACATGCGATAGTGACGACGCCAAAGAACTACTGAGTGATATCTTCAACGAAACCATTGATTCGGGTGGCGAGTATGGGTATAAACTCAATTATGAGTACTCTGCTATCGTGGAAGAAAAACGAGATTATTCTGTCGGTAGAACGTATTGTTCGGGTGTGGTTAAAGTAACAGAAGATCGATCTAATTTAAAGAAAGGAACGCCGGCATTTTATGCGCCGCTGCCGCAATTCCCGCTCGGTAATCTTCACTATAGCGTCACATATACCAACGACAACCACATGGTGGTAGAACTTATTTCTGCAAAATAAGAGGTAATATATGCTTCCTGAATTATATCTAGACGACGATGGTCTGTTCGCTCTAGCCGAAGAGTACGTGTTATATTTGACGAGCGATGATGGCAAGACTAGATTTATCAGAATACCGAAGGGATATAAAACAAATTTCGCATCTATTCCTGGTATTATGCGAGCATTCATCAGTCCTATAGATAAAGACATCGCGAAAGCTGCGCTGGGTCATGATTTTCTTACCGCCGAGTTCGGCGAAGTCGAGGGATACCCGAGGGCAATTATGGTCATCGATCAGGATGGTTCGGTTGTATATGATCCGGTGGATTGGAAACAAGCAATTGCCACGATGCGTAAGATCATGACAGAAGATAATGCACCCAAATGGAAATCTAGAGCGGTCTATATCATGGTTCGTTTATACGGTTTCATTAAACACAAAAAATAGGAGGTAGTAATGTCCGCAATTCTTGTCAGCGATAAGAGCGGAACTCCTAAGCAATGGGTCACTCCAGAAGTTGCAGTATGCTACTACTCGCGGGACAAAATCTTATGGGAGACTGGTTCCGAGATTAAAGTGTATCGCGGTGGGTATAATAGAGATGGTGAGAGATCGTCCATCGCAATTTCTTCTATCATCGGAGTAACTGGCCCAGTATTAGGTGAAGATTTCTTTCGTAGAACATCTAAGTATGCAGAGCGTGATATCCTATATGCCCGCGATAAGTATCTGTGTGCTTATTGCGGAGAAGTATTTGCCAACAAAGACTTAACCATAGATCATGTTCGCGCCAAGTCTCGTGGTGGAATGAACGTCTGGGTTAATACTGTCTCTGCTTGCAAGAGATGTAATCATCACAAGGGCGACAGAACACCAGAAGAAGCAAAGATGGAATTGCTCTATGTTCCATATGCACCTAATCCATTCGAGCGCTTATACTTGCAGAATAGAAAAATAATTGCGGATCAAATGGAATACCTCCTTGCAAGGATACCAAAGACCTCTAGGGTCTGGAATTAAAGAAGCCTGAATCCGGACAGGTAAAGTCCTCGGAGATTCGGCGAATAGGGCAAGCTGTTGCATTCGTCCGACACGGGGCATCCTTCTTTTAATAATGGAGACACAAATGAGCGAGAATATCTTTATTCTGAAATTGGTTACCGGCGAAGAAATCATCGCGAAAATCGAAGAAACCGAATACTTCGTCGGTGTTATTAATCCTGTCGCTATCGTATCACAAGTTCAACGAGGTGAATTGACTATTGGGTTCCAACCATTCCCTCGTTATACAAATCAAGTGGAAGATTCCCGGCACGTTATCCCGAAGCCATCGGTTGCCTATAGTTATAAACCCGCGACCGAAATCATAAATAACTACAAAGAAGTATTTGGTGGAATCGTTCTGCCGGAGAAAAAACTAATTGTAGGTTAATTTGAATGGCGATAGTCGAAGAGAAGAATTCTGTTAGTTTCGGGGATATAACAGAAGTTCTAGTTTGTATTTTTATGGCAGAAATCTTCTCTAACGTAGACTATGAGGACAAGAAATTGAACTCTTCGTTCGGGAAAGAGACTTCATTCGAGTATATCATCAATGGACTGAAAAAGAACCAATATCCGTTCGGTAGAACTATAACACTGAGTAAGTCCGGTGCCGATGTAGAAGTTACACTGAGAATAGATACTACTGCACCGGCAACTGAGTTTTTCAATAGTTTTAGACGAAGCTTCGGCGATCTATCGTCTGATAATAAAAAGAAATTTAATGATATACTAGGTGCCCTGTCTCAGCATTCCTTCAGGAATTACAGATCAAACATCTTTGTGTCTAAGTCCGCTCCGTTCGATAAGATTAACTCTATTATTGCTACTGCATCCGACATGGTTGTCAGTGGGTTGTATTCTAGTGTCGATATTGCCGTATCTGGGATAGGAACGAAATCTAAGAGCAGAGGTCAGGCGAGTGTAGACGAGCCCGAGGTACCGCCGGCACCAAAGAAACTGACCAACAAATTTGAGTTTGTTCCTAAATGTGATGTGGAAATAAAGCTATCTGGTAAGAAAAAGAAAGAAAATAAAGCAGCGACTATATCCACTGAACGATTGTCTGTCAAAGGAGATTCAGTAAAGGTAGAATCCCCGGGCATATCTACCGCCATTCAGATGCTCTACAAGATATCTAAATCCAACCCGCTGTTCGCAAAGTGGTTCAGGCCATCATTATCAATAAATGACAAAGAACAGTTCAAGAAAGAATTCATGAATGCAATCAAGACGAAGGGGAAGATTCCTTGTTCGATTGATAATACATTTAGCATGCTGAGTGGATTGATCAGGGGCGATAAGGATGCTGCGTCAGTCTACTTCAAGGTGTTCGTTGGGGAAAGTCGTACGGCAATAAGAACTATAAAGCAATCTAGATTATATGAATTAAAGAATTCGGCCAAGTCTTGCTTCGTCGAACGCAACGGCGAAAATATAAACATAAAAATAATAAATAAACAGAACGAAGAACACACATTATTCAAGCTATACCTATCTAAAGATTTGACTGTAGCAGTCAATATTCCAGCACATCTACTGACAGAAATATAATAATATGAGTACACCCTTCTATGGCATCACACAAAGGATTTCAATACGAAATCAATGCATACAATGAACTGAGTAAAATAGGAATAGTACCGGATTGGTCTGTTCCTTCTGGTGCGAACTCAGATAATCCCGACCTAATCCTCTATCATAACCAAAAAACTGCAGGGTGCGAGCTAAAAATAAAAGCGGCCTCTGCCGGTTCTCTTGTTCTAAAATACGATATATCAGATACAGACAACCCATGGAAGTTTAACGAGATCAAGCCAGAGAACGCGGAGAAAATACTACTTCGCGACCTGGCCCATCAAGTCGATGTGTTCTCTATTATAAAAAAACAATGGAAGACAATACCGCTGAAAAGAGAAATGGATGAGGTCTGGTATAAGGAAGTTGGTCACCTATCATGTAAAGAACGATACTATATCGACAAAGAAAACTTTACTGAGATTATAGGCGAAATACCGACAACAAAAGTCGAAGATTATTACAATAAAAAGAACTCTTGGTATATTAATGTAGGTACACATGGTCTCTATTTACTAGGGAAAGAAAACCCATTAGAGTTAAAGGGCGTGCCTAAATTTAGCGAATCGTCAGTCACTTCATATAGAGCCCGAGTCCAGTACAAGCGAAGGTATAGTTATCAATTCACATTCGAAATGCAATTCTATATGAAAGACAAATCGCCCTATAATATAGCACCAGTCAACCTCAAGACAGCCAGTATAATCAAGGATAAAATGAATCTTGATTGTTTCGCTTAGTCGTTATATACTACTATCTGTAATTATAGGAGCCTATGATGATTAAGCTATTTGTGGATGATGTTCGTAATCCTCCGGATGATTCTTGGACTGTAGCCAGAAGCTACAGCGAAGCCGAGGCACATATCCATTCCGGTGAGGTGGAAGAGATCAGCTTCGACCACGATCTGGGTGAAGAGAAGACTGGTTATGATCTCGCCAAATTAATAGAACGCAGAGCATTCGACTTCATATTACCGCCTATCTGGTATGTACATTCTGCCAATCCGGTCGGTCGAGGGAATATTCAGATTGCTATGCGATCAGCAGAGCGTTTGTATGATGCCAAATTTAAGGAAAGAACATGAGTAAGGTATATGTGATCGGAGACCTGCATTTTGGGCACAGACAAGTGACCAGATTTAGGAAGGAATTCGAGTCTGACACGCACCACGAAGAGCACATTATGGATAATTGGAATGATCTAATTACCAAGCGAGATATTGTGTACGTGATGGGCGACGCTGCGTTTGATATGGTGGGGTTAGCGAAGATAGGTAAACTGCCTGGCATAAAATATCTAGTGCGCGGTAATCATGATAAATTAACCGCAGCGGAATATCTGTATGTTTTCGATGACGTCTATGGTATCATCGCCCATAAAGGAATATGGCTTTCTCATGCCCCTATTCATGTACAAGAATTATGGGGTAGACCGAACATTCACGGACACGTCCATTTCAATACTATCCCGGACGATTGGTACTTTAACGTGAGCGCCGAAAATATTGGATATACGCCAAAAGACTTCTATGAAATTAGAGCCACTCTGTTTAATCGCTGTGGCATTATTAAGGAATCCGAGCGCCAACCACTATGATTATGTATGATATTGAATCGTTAGATGTAGAATCGACTTCTGTAATTCTGTCACTAGCTGCTGTATATTTTGACCCGGATGAAATTGTCTCTTATAACGAACTCCTAGATCGAGCATTATTCGTTAAATTCGATGTGACAGAACAAATCACAAAATATAAAAGAACCATATCACAGAGTACGGCTGAGTGGTGGAGGAAACAGGCGGAAATTCCGCAGGTTACTAGCCTAATTCCATCGAAAGATGATGTGTCGGCAGAGCAAGGATTGTCTCTAATGTCCAATTATTACAAGGGAAACGGTAAGGGTATTGTGTGGGCCCGAGGGGCGCTCGATCAACTCGCCACTGAATCTCTCTATCGTAAGATTGGGCGTGATCCATTCTGTATGTTCAACATGTGGCGCGATGTACGTACTGCTGTTGATTTGTTATATGATACAAGCACCGGTTATCGTAATATAGATGGATTCGACCCCAGCCATTCAGTTATAAAGCATCACCCGGTTCATGACTGCGCATACGATATTCTTATGTTGAAATCCTAGTAGAAACAGTAACTTACGCTAAGTGCTTGATTTTATTAGGTTTTATTTTCTTTACTTTTTGGTTTGCTCTGAGTATAATGACTACACCAACTAAGGTTATAGGAGATTGTTATGAATTGCATCAAACAGAAAGGATTTACCATTATCGAAATTCTGGTCGTGGCTTCGACGATAGGAACTCTGTGTATCGCCGGGGCGTTGATATATGCCGCCTGGCATTTCGTTTCCAAGTTCCAGTGATATATCATCTGGTAGAATCAGCGCCGGCGCTAGTAAAATGGCCCGGCGGCTTAACGCATTATTGACTATGTACGAGGCAAACGCGATGAATTATGAAATCTTCAATAAACTGATCGAAAACGACGCGTTCTTCGTTACAGAGCAGATGAAGGGCGACTATAAGTTCCACATCTTCAATTACCGACTAGCATCATATACGACGTTCCAATTGCCAGGAGGTATGGAAGCGCGTGGTATTATGTTCTTCCAAGATAAGAATGGGGATTGGGTTCTGTGCTCTCGCCCGATGGCTAAATTTTTCAATGTAAACGAAAATCCCGATACTATTGGTCTTTCTTCTGAAGATATTGCGTTTGCTATGCTCAAGGAAGATGGATCTCTTATCTCTACATATTGGTACGGCGATTTCGATAATTTTCGAGTGGGACTGAAGTCGAAAGGATCCTTGTATTCCGAACAAGCAATTGCGGCTGAAAACTGGGTTACTAATAATCGAAGATTCCAGCGAATGCTCCATAATATCGATCCACGATACTTTACAGTTAACATGGAATGGTGTGCACCAGATAATCGAATCGTAATCGGATATGAAAAACCGCAGTTGGTTGTGTTGAACATTCGCAACAACATCACCGGCGAATATGTAAACCAGAATTCGGTTGAGTCTATGTTCGGTGATTATGTAGTAAAGCGTATCGACGTATCTACGTTCGATGAAGTGAGGGGTTGGGTTGGCAAGGAGGGAATCGTTGCTCGTATGACCTCTGGTCAATTCGTTAAAATGAAGAGCGATTGGTATCTGCGCCGACATCAATCCAAGGAAATGGTTAATTCTCCAAAGCGCCTGGTAGAAATTATTGTCACCGAAAATGTCGATGACTTCAAGCAATTGTTCTTAGAGGACAAATATACGCTAGAATACATCGAGCGAATCGAGGACTTGATTTATTCTAAATACGACCATATAATTGCTACTGCGATGCATTACTACAACGAAAACAAAGGTTTGATTCGATCGGAGTATGCCATTAAAGCAAAAGATCTGATAGATCAACAAACATTCCCGGTGGCCATGAGTTTGTATTCGGATAAACCAGATGTAGGGAAAAGCCTAAAGAAATGGTTTGTATCGAATGCTCGCGATTTAATTTCTGGTCTGGTGTATAATGCAGTCGAAGAAACCTGAGTACATGTGTTATCGTTGCCTAGCAATACAGACAAAGGACGAAATGGTTCGTCCTAGGCCCAGTGGAAAAATTACTACAAGCATGTCGGCAATGATGTACGAGTGTAAAGAACCGAAATGTACTTGTAGAACTTTCTGGAGATTGTGAATGAAAAAGATCGACGGCTACCAATCATCGGATGGTAAAATATTTGAAGGCGAGAATGCCGAAGAAGATTGTCGAGTTCATGAAAACGAATTGTTGTTGTGTATTGAGGAATTCCGTCGGATCGTCGGCGTCTATATGGCTGGCTCTTCATACCTAGGTATGCAAGATGTATTTGAATTCCTATTAGACAACAAAGAGCAAATATACGCTGCAATCAATGTAACCAAGAGAAAATGAAAATCATTAGTGATTACCACGATTACTATGACAGGGCCGCAGCGTTTGGCCACGATGACAGTTCGATATACATTCGAACCAATATAGAACATAAACTCGATGGAATACCAAATTCAATTAAGCCGATTGTTGAATATCTAGACAATGTAACTGAAGGTAGAGTTACCGAAAACAAATATAGAATTGGCATATTACGTAATAAGAACTGTGCATATGAGTTCATAGAGCGGGTATTAGTTTTCTGTGGCAAATTATACCCGGTTGTGTTGATGAAAAGATATAAAGTAGTACCTGGCGTCACCGATAAATTGGTAGACTACAAATGTTTCTATGAACGAGATTCGTTGGATAGTTACCTGACAGAAGTAAAAGAATCTGGTGCGTCTAGGATTAGAAATTTCTGGCCACCATACGACAGGAATATTGTCACCGAACGTTTCTTTGACTTAAAAAATAAAGACATCAGAGATTGGGCTATCGCTAATAAGGCGATTTGTCTAGAGTTGAGACAAACTAAACTTATTGTAAATCCAGTAATTGGTGATGTTAAATTCTTCAATGTGTTCGGTCCATATGAGGCGTACCAAGAATTAGAAATGTGGGTTGGCGGTACACTAGCATATCCACAAAATGCAATGGTAGAAATAGAAGACAAGTATCGTGTAGAGGCCCATGGCTTCGATGCAAAATATGGTTTTAGGAAACGACCCGAGGAGAAGCATAAATGAAAAACCAAAAACTCGCCAAAGTAATTCGTCAATGGGATGCCTTCATTAAAGGTAAAAATGTTGTCCTTACCGTAGTCAATCCCGACTCATCCAATCGTAAGGCTCGTGTCATTCGTATGAAAGCCAAAGATTATGGGTGGAATTTGCCACCAAAACCAGGCAGCAAAGAAGCCAACCAAACTAACTGAGGTTATTATGTCATTACATGATTATGCAGAGACACAACTGAACCTGGCTGGTTATGGACCAGATTCCGAAGAAATGAATTCTCTGATGGGCAAACAAATCTTAGAGCTGATTGATTTATTTGCTAGTCACGGTCATTCTGGATTTAGCGCTCCGTATGCAATTCAATCGTTCTCCGTGCTTGCCAATTATAAGCCATTAGTTCTGATAGAAGATGTACCAGAACAATGGATGGATTGTACTGATAATTCGTACCAACACAAATATATGAGTTCTATATTTAAAAAAGGCATTGATGGAAAGCCATATTGGTTAGATGGTTATGTGTTCGAGGATTTCAAACACCCACATAGTGTTTATACGAATATTTTTAGTAAACGTTATATCAACTTACCCATAAACCAAAGTAAACTAAAATCTGAATATGTTCGGGTACTTAGTTCCAAATGGTTTAGAATACTCCTATCCAACCCAGCTGCTGATGTGGGGCCTGGTGCACGAGTCGGGCGTATCTTCGCCGAAATCTTGGCTGTTTTCGACTAAAATCTTAACGAATTCAAGCACTTACGCTAAGTGCTTGATTCTATTAGGATTTATTTTCTTTACTCTTGGGTTCGATGTGGTTATAATGACTACATCAACTAAGGAGTTAGATGATGAAACGCACCGATTGTCATTCCCCGGCTCGTATTATACCATCAGACTACGAGTTCGTCTCCGTCCTCTCTCATCGACGGAGAGATTGACATTAGTGTAATCCGCGGCAAGTGTATTGAGTTTGTCGCTACATTAACCCGTAGCAATGATGATCCTAAGTTTGTGTTCGCTAAACGTCCATCCAAAGCCAAGTTTGCATAGGAGAATGATTATGGTGTATGTTGTTCGAGGTTATGTGGTTGAAGAGTTTTCTGATTGGGTTGCGATGGAAGACGAGTGCGGTACCCGAGCCGAAGCCGATGAGTTGGCTCACTATTGGGAAGCCGAAGACCTGGTTGATTACACGACAGTGGGTTTGGAGAACGAGGAATGACTAGGATCAATCTAGTGCCTCCCGAAGAGCTGACAGATCAACATCTGTTTGCTGAGTTCCGCGAGATCAAGATGATTCCAAAAAGTCTGGATCGTAGTCTGAATGCAGCATGCAATCGAGGAGAAAATATCTTCGCGTTCAAGCAATCCATCCCGCTAGAGTTCACTCTCAACACAGGGCACGTTAAGTTCTTCTTCAACAAAGGCGCATATCTACGCAAGCGTTATGAACTAATCAAGGATGAACTGCGTGTACGTGGTATCAACTTCAATGAGTCTAGTCTGTTCGATCCGGATGGCGTGTTTCATAAGTTGAGCGGAGACTTCAATAATGACTATACACCAACCCCAGAGGCGTATATAATTATCCGCAGTCGGATCAAAGAAAAGATTGATCTCAAACCTAACTGGTATCGCTACAAAGGAAACCCATTGTCATGAAGAAGCATTGCTATCTTACCGTGGGCCCATCGGGGTGTGGTAAGTCTACCTGGGCGCAGGATTTCGCCAACAAGTATCCAGGGACTTTTGTGACCGAGCGCGACAACATCCGGTACAGCATGATTACTGATCTGTTTCCGGGCAAAGAAGTAACTGCCGAACTGATGCAGTCTGTGTTCTATAGCAAGAACGGAAAGGAAGATGATGTTACTACAATCCAGCGCCAAGAGATTATCCAGGCTGTTGGTATGGATGAAGTCAATGCCATCATCGTTTCTGATACCAACCTGAATGCTAATGGCAGGTCAGAACTGCGTTCTTTTATCGAAAGTCTGGACGTGGAAGTAAGTTACATCACATTCGATGATATATTCTTCGACCAGTGTATTGAAAACAACAACACACGGACTGGTTGGAAAAAAGTTCCCGAACGGGTTATCCGACAACAATACGTTAGGTTTCGTGAAGAGTTTCCGCTCAAATACCGCAATTTTTTAAATCGACCAGACGCATATGTTTTCGATATTGATGGAACCGTCGCCAAGATGTGTGATCGTTCGCCGTATGATTGGCACAAGGTGGGCGAAGACGAACCGCACAATGATGTTCTTAATCTGGCATCCGATTTATATCACAGCGACAATAAAATCATTTTTCTGTCTGGTCGCGACGGAGTTTGTTATCCAGAAACCAGAGAGTGGTTGAATAAACATTTCAGTAACTATCATTTGTTGATCATGCGCCCGGTTGGTAATAATATGAAGGACTCTGTTATTAAACATGATATGTTCCACCAACAGATTGCCCGGCACTATAACGTAAAGGGCGTGTTCGACGACAGAAATCAGGTTGTTAATATTTGGCGCAAGATGGGCCTACGTTGTTATCAAGTATCCGAGGGGGACTTTTGAGATGGGTAAGAAACTCAAGATTGAACTCAATGATGATACGATCAATGATATCATCATCGAAGAACTGTCTCGCCAATTTCGTTGGTTGCTCAAAGACCAGCAAAAAATGATTGAACTTTCCGCGAGGTCGGGGCCACTGCCTCATTTCAAACACGAAGATTACGAGTACAACGAGGCGCTGATTCCGGCTCTGCGGAAAGTTCTTTCCTATTATGGTAAAGAGGTTTAATTATATCATGAGTTCATTTTCCGTCCCAATTACGAAGATTCTTTCTATCACCACAATCGAAGGAGCCGATTCTATCGAGTTGGCTACCGTATTTGGATATCAATCTGTCGTTCGCAAAGGGCAATATAACGTTGGTGATCGAGTAATCTACGTACCAGAAGGCGCTATTGTTCCGGAGTGTATTCTGGCACAAATTGGTCTTTCTGGGAAACTCGCCGGAAAGGAAAAGAATCGGGTCAAGGCCATTCGTTTGCGCGGTGTAATCTCCCAAGGCATTCTGTTGGATTTCGAGATAGCGAATACGCTCCCAGAAGGCACCGACCTTCAAGTAGAACTGGGTATTACCAAATACGAGCCAGAGATTCCCGTTCATATGGCAGGTGAAGTATGCAACGTCGGGACAGAATATACTGTGTCATATGACATCGAAAACATTCAACGATATCCCGATGTATTCGAAGAAGGCGAGCAAGTAATCATTACCGAAAAGTTGCACGGCACTTTCTGTTGCTTTGCGTTCGTTCCTGGTATGGATAATCCAGAGCTATTGAACGGCGAGATGTATAGCGATGGACACCGTGAGATCACCGGCAATATATTCGCGTTCAGTAAAGGTCTCGGATCGAAAGGACAAGCGTTCAAACACAACGAAGCCAACCAAAATAACATCTACCACAAGACTCTGTTGAAATACAAAGATCGGTTGTTGGAAATGTATGCCGATTTATATGAAGTCGAAGAACGCGCCGAACCATATACTATGTTCGTGATGGGCGAGATCTACGGCAAAGGTATCCAGGATCTCCAGTATTCCACAGATACCCCGAGCTTTCGAATCTTCGACGTTCGATTCAGGGCACCCGGCGAAGATTTCTATGTCGATGCATTTACCTTGTTCGATGTGTGGAGTGGGTTCATCGAAGAACACGGGTTAGAAACCGTGCCTGTTATCTACCAAGGAACATTCAGCAAAGAAATTGTTGATTTCTATACGTCAGGTACTACCATGCTCGGCGGTAAGAATATCCGAGAGGGTATTGTGATCAAACCCAAATTCAATTTCGGTCGCCGAAGGCGCTCGTGTAATCGCCGCATTCTAAAATCCGTCTCACCCGACTATCTGACACGCAAAGGCAACGTAACCGAATTCAATTGAGGAGATCTATCGATGGAAGGCATTTCGTTATGGGATCAGGGGTACCAGGCAGCATCGGAAGGTAAGAATCTGGAGGACTCGCCATACAATAAATTTACACAGGAATATATCGATTGGGCAGAGGGCTGGTGGGTATATTTCTATGAAGAACCCTATAACGAGGAGTTATGGTCATGATTATTAGATTTGGATTGTTTATTCTGTTTATTGCCTGTATTGTGTTTTCGTACCGATCAATCTTTACCTGGTCAGACAAACGCACAATCAAGGCGGTGGTAAAGAATGTATTGATTGCGATTGTAATTGCTTTCGCGATTAGTATTCCGTTGTTCTTCCTTAATAATATCTCTGGAGTATAATATGAAAAAAGTATTGCTAGTTATCGTATCTTTGTTCATGGTAGCATGTGGGCGAATCGAGACTGGTTCTGTTGGTGTAGGTAAATAATCCATGATAAAGTCCACCTATATCCACCTTACCGATACTAGCACCAATGGAAACGCCACATTTTATGGGGATATTGACTTTCGAGTAGAGTGCATAACGTATGCTGAGTATGTTGGGTTGGTGGACTTGGTACAGTTGGCTTTCCGGGCCGGAGTCGATTATGGCATCAGAGGGGCCCGAGAAGGGCTCCTGGATGAGCTAGATGCCCTCCGCGAGAGAGTGTCCAGGGAAATACGCGATGCCAAGATGCTATCCAAATAAAAACTTCAATGAAATCAATAACTTACGTATACACAGGAATATCTCACTTAAAGCAAAATATCCAATAAAATCAATAACTTAGCTGTTTTTGCGACAAAAGAAATAAACCAATCAGTACATAGGTACGTAAGATTGCGCGACGACGTGCGTCAGCCCCGGTAGAGCAATTCACCGGGGCTTTTTGTTATATAAAATCTGGGTTAGTGACTATTCGTTATAAAGAATAGGTTTACTCGTTAGGCGATCGACACTATACTCTGCATATAGTAACTAATTGGAGATAAACAGATGAAAGGCTACGTAGGCGGTTTCCGCGATGCACTGGGCCAAATAACCTATGTGACTCATACAGGTAGACCGAGCTTCACTCCGGCGTTCTTCTCCGACAAAGATGTTGCTACGGAAATGGCAATTGAACTCACCGAAGCATATCCGCTCCATGCAACCACGTTTGTGGAGGAATACGAACTCGAATAACGTTATAAAGAACAATTCGCTTAATACGAAATAGTATTAGGTGTGTTGATAGAAAGAACATATAATTAGCTGGCAAATTGAGCAACACTACTTTCAAACCAACTTGTGAGGTAATACATCATGGCCAAAGAAACTCGTATTTCGCGTGCATTCACCGTTCTCAAAACTGGCAAGCGCATCACCCGCGCTAAATTGGCAGACGCAATCGGCTCGTCCGAACTGATGTGTCAGTCGTTCGTCCGGTTCCTCAACGAATATAATATCGACGTTACGGTAGAACGCGAAGGTCGTCGCGATACCCATTATACACTGATCGATGTTCAGAAGATGAAAGAGGTAGTAGAACGGGGCGGGCGATTGGATCGCCGGGCCGCTCTGACCAATACTACACCACGCGCTGCTCGGGCAGCGTCCAAATCGACGTCGACCAAGGGAGCCGGTAAGAGCGACAAGAAAAGCAAAACTAAGGCTGACAACAGCCACCTTAACACGGCCCCGTTGTTCGATAACAAGCGCGACACTCCGGCCACCAAAGAAAAGCCCGTCATCCTCGACAAGACCCTGGATACCGGATATAGCGATCGCGAAATGAACGACATCCGGGAATCATTAGGTATTACGATCTAATATGAGGCCCATCCTGTTTATAACTAACTATTATAGACGGGATTATAATAGCCACACGTTATACGGATGATCCCTGCTACTGCCCCCGCTGCGAAAAGCGGGAGCAGATGCGGCGCGAGGCTAAAGAACTGGAAGCCGAAGCAAGGGCCGAGGCGAGAGCGGAAATGGAGGCGGAAGAATGAGAACCCACGAGGATAAACACGCATTCCCGAACAGTGAATACTTAGAACGCGGAGCGACGTTGCGCGATTATTTCGCGGCTAAGGCGATGCAGGGAGATTGGGCGGTACAGGATGAGGCTAACGGATTCTTTGAAAACAATGTTGAGGATCGGGTATTAGACAATCGCGCCAGACTCTATTACCGGATGGCAGATGCAATGATGAAGGCTGGGGAGTGTGACGAATGATCACGCGGGAAACATTGGATGACATATACAAAGGCGGCTTGATTGACGCCGGATCATACAATCGCTTACTGGCGCAAGTGGAGTTGCACGAGCGCATTGCCGAGTTGGAGAAAGAGGCCACGGCGTATAAAGAACTCCTGTTTGCGGTCGCAAGCAAATTCCCTGGAGAAAGTCGCCACGACACCGCGCTTAGATATATCCGCAACGCCGAGAAAGGCTGCGGTAGATCCCAAGCCGCATCGGGAGGTGAGTGGTGACGAATAGACAGCCAACGCAGTGCCCGCATTGCGGGCTGCCTAAGTTCTGGGGAGTTGCTAACTATGCCGGGGATCAATGCAAGTGCCTGCACATAGCACCGCCAGCAAATGCCCAGAGATTTTTAGAGCACATCGCTGGACTAGAAGCCGAAAACGCAGCACTGCGGGCTAAGCTGGCGGCGTATGAGAGCCACGAGCCTGCGGCGCGAGTCATAAAACGCGTCGACGATGAATACGATGACAACAACCAATTGATCGTTGGCAACGAGCTGGATTATTTCCGCGCAGATATTGATGCGCTGCCCGTCGGCACACAGCTCTACACAGCGCCAGAAGGAGAGAAATGATGAGCATGAACGAAAACGAATTCCATCGCGAGGAACGCTACATTGTTATCAAACGGAAGCGTTTGCGCGGTGATGCAGAGAGAGCAATACGAAAACAACTTATTGTGTTTGGAGTCCCACTTGTTGACTGCGTTGTCGTCGAGAAAGACTGGCCAGAATATGAAACGGTCTGGAAAATGATTCAGGATCGCGTCGAAGGGCGAATCGTAGAGCCTGCGCAGGGTGCGGCGGTGTGTGATATTGAATACAGCCAATTCATCACTGACGTTATTACCGCAGCCGGCCTTCTGTACCACGGGAAAACAGATAAAGGACTCGCAGAACGCATAAGTTGCTACGCATTCAACTTAATGACATCTAAAACCCGGCAGCCTAGCGAGCAGCCAGCAATCGACCCCATCTACGACGACAATCTCTCGCTGAATGGCGAGGCTGGGGGTCGCGCCGGAGAACACCAGCAGAGTTGAGCGACGAGCAGATTCGTACTCTCGCGCACAGGATTTGCAGCGAGTACACGCACGAAGTATCGCCGAAAGATCGCTGGTATGATTTTGCAGACCACACGCTGCTGCAATTCGCCCGTGCCATCATCGCAGCAGCCAAGGTGAAAGCAGATGAGCACTGAGCGCGAACTGGAAAAAACAATCTACAAGAAGCTGTCGGTGGCGTTTGATGAGTGGCTGAAGGACGACTTTACGCACTGGACATGCGAGGTCGATGCAGCCTATCAGGGATTTATTGCCGCGTTTGAAAGGTTTTCGCAGCCAGCTGGCACGGTGGCGGTGCCTGTTGAGCTACTGGAAGAAACACTAGAATGGATGGGACGTGATTGCTATTTTGACCATCACGGGTATTGTCAAGCACATGGTCTACAAGCCCGGAACGACTGTTTTGCAGGAAAACTACGTAAGCTGCTCGAAGGAGAATGTAAATGACTGATGTAATTTTCAAATATCCACTGGCATGGGTCAGGGTAGTCGAGGTCGCACTACCGGTCGCAATGAAGCCGCTTCGACTCGCCATGCAGGGTTCGGTAGTTACATTATGGGCCGCCGTTGATACCAAAACTCCCCTACAGTTACGAAAAATAACAAGGGTACCGACCGGCGGAGAGGTACCAGAAAATTCAGTGTACCTGGGCACCGTTGATATTGACTGGACTGTATGGCATTATTTCTTGGAGAATTTGGAATGATGAGGCGCAATACACTATTGAGAAAGATAGCTGCGTTGTTGCAGAAATTCGAACTCGAGAATGACGAATCGGTCGATTGTAACATCGTGTTCCAAGATTTCGACGAATATATTTCCGCCGTCAATGATAATGGAAAGATGGATTTTAAAGAAATTTATGGAGACGAATATGAGCGATAAAAGTGATATGTTTGATTTGATTTTGAGTTCATTGGGAATGTCATCTAGTTACGAGGGCGATGGAATCTACGGTAATGGTGGACAACAACAGGCATTCTATAGATTCTGTTCTATGTTGGAACAATGGAAACCAACACAAGAAGAACCGAGCAAGAAAATGATCCTGGTGACAACGTTGTCAATCGAGGCAATAGAAGCCGGAGTAGATGCTCTGTGGGCAGTGGGATTGGACTCATATGCGAAACAATTACAGTCTCTCATAGATGGTTGTAAACCGAATGAAACTAAGTTATAATAGCTGAAGGTAGAATATAATGGTTACTGAAATTGAACTAATTGCGAGGCAGGCGATTGAAATCGCAGAACTTCGAGAAGAAAACAATAGACTGGAACGTAATATAATGGCTGTTATGAATATTATGTGTTGTATTGGTGGCCCATTAAACGACAATAAACTACAATACTCGACAGAACAGCTCGAGACATTTTTTTAGAATAGCCGGAAAACTGGAGAGATAGATGATCACATTAACGTTTGCTCGGTGGACTATTCCAATTCTAATCATAATCGCTGGATTCATTTTGTCTTATATAACTGACTCCGGCGGGCTTGATTTTATACCGCTCATTGTCTTTATTGGTTCTATAATTGCAGCGGTGGCTTTTTGTGTTGGACACTGGGTTTCATAGGGGAATGAAATGACCGATAGAGAATTGCTTGAACTAGCTGCTAAGTCTGCCGGCTATGATACGAGCCATGAATGGAATGTTTTGCGTCTGAAGATCGACCCGCCGGTCGAGACTGGGTATTACAGTTCATACAAATATTGCCAAGAGGCATCAGATAAACTCAGCGGATACGTCAAGCACGAATGTGCGAAAGTAAATATAGTTCGCGGCGCACCACACATCAAATAGGAGATTACAATGACAGGCTTGATCCTAAAAATCGCGGCCACTTGTGTGATTATGACAGTAGCATTTGGTTTTGTTTTGATGACGACGAACCGAGCAGATATAGAAAGAATCGCATATATTCTGTTCAATGTGGCCATCGCGGGAGTCGTTTCTTCTGCTCTGGCTCTGGTGTGGGTCGCATGAGCATCCATAAAATGAAAATTGATGTGGCGGCTCTTCCCGAAGATATGTCGATGGATGGGATTGTATTCCACGTCACTGCCGCAGACGACGACAGAGTGATATATGGAATCAACTTCATCGAAGCAACAGAAAAACAAAAAGTCGATTTCATTGACAACGGGCTCGGGTTCAAGTATCACATCACAATCATGAACGACGACAAAACACTAGAAACATATGATGCGATTCTCGGCGACCCCATCAACTACGTGAACAATTGCATGGCTGCTGGCGATGAGGGATTTATCATCAAGTACAGCAAATGGGGTAGTGAGATTACAACGAAGTTTACCATCACTCATTATATGGATATGGTAGCCAAGGCGCTAACTGGTCTAAAGGAGTCGAAAGAAAATGGAAGTATCTAGGCATATTGCTGGTGCCAGGTGCGTCATCATCTTCGATCATAAGTGGTATCATTATATCGAGGACAGAATAGATGTCAGGTATCCAGAGTATTCTTGCCTCGAAGAAGTACGGAATGGGCGAGTAATTTTCAGTATGAGAATCGAAACTAAAGACACACCGGATTATTTAATCAGATGTCTTCGAAGAAATTCAACGCGGATCTACCACTCGCAGCAAGTTCTGACGACAGAGGTATTGTATGAAGTCTAATCTGTATATCCCAAAGAAACTGTTCGTCGGATTTCAGAAGCGCAAAGCATGCTTTACCGGGAAATTGGCCTATGTTATCTACGAAGACGACGCAGGCAAGAAGCGCAAAGAAACTTCCTGGAACGGATGGAAAGACGATTCTATCCCCGACCTGACTCTGGACAACAAGCCTCGGTCTGGTTACATCCTCAATAAAGGTGTCCATCGTCATGGAGACTGGGGAACCGGGCGGCATACGATCCGTGTCTATGATCCACGAGATTTCGAATTCGAGATCAGCGTAGAAAACCTATGCGGCATTCTTACTCACTATGATATGAATAAGCGCGAGATTATCGGAGAACTGGTATTGGCCTGGAACGGAACAGAATTGGTACTGTTGCCGACCGAATCAGAAGCCTATCAGACTTCGATTAGCTACACACAGAAGCAGGCCAACAATATGTCTACCAAAGATTATGTTGTCGGGCATAGCTATGTTCTGAAGAAGAAACCAGATATACTGACATATATTGGTTATTATCCTTGGTATGATTTTGATAGTTGTTATTACAGCAACAGGACACAAAAACTGGTCGGTAAAAAACATATTTTCTATAATAAGGAATCGAAGCGATTCGAAACTCCACCGGCGAAATCGCTGTCTCATTGCGTTGATCAAGAGATAGCAGAAGATTTCTCTCTGATCGCAGAAAATTTATGGAGTAACACCAACTTCAGTCAAATTGTAGGGATACGGTTCGAAGAAGTTCCGATGCAACTACCAGAGGTAAATAATTATTGGCGGGGTTTTGGTGTTGTCAGCGAGGTTAATTTAAACCCCGCCAGATGGAAAATTGCTAGGTACAGAATGCTATCCGGCGATGACACTATCGAACACTTCGGTAACACCCATTGTTCGTTGATGGTGGAACTAGGCGTAAAGACTATAATCGATTCATGTTCTGATAGGTGTTATGCATATAGAAATATTCCGATTGCCGATATCGCGAAAACTACATATAATATATACTTAATTCTAGAGAATGGAAACGAGGTCAAATACGATGGTTATTACTAATACAGATAAACTTGTAATGGATATGATTGCTGATGTAGAGGCAAAGAAAATTGCTCTGCGCGATGCCAAGAAAGCAATCAAGGTTCCCTGGAAGACTTCTTGTTCGTATTCATTCGATTCTTCTGGTAAGAATGCATCCAGCATCCAGACAATGACAGAGACAGAAGTAATCAATGTCGCGGCTGATGTATCTGCTCGCTGCGCCTGGAATGTAATTGCTCAGGCCAGACTCAATGTTGCTGCGAAAGAACCACTCATCTGTGGGTATGTAGAAGAAGATTGGATTGCCGACTGCCAGAAACGTATTGCTATCATCCAATACACAGAGAAATCTAAGGCATTGGATGCCATTATGAATCGGCTAGATCCTCTGTTGTCCACAGAACAAAAACGACAGATGGAATTGGATAATATTGCAGAAGAACTAAACCTGATTTGAAACAAGCCCCGAAAGGGGCTTTTCTTTAGCTCAGGAATAAATCTCTTTCCTGCTGTCTTCTTGTAGTCAATCCCGCCATTACCTTACCATTGGCTTTGTTCCACACAAGGAACTGGTCACCAGCGCCGCAATAATCTTTCTCATTCAGCTTACGCACCAACGTAGATGAAGAGAAATTTCCCCCGCCGATATTGTACATAAGTGACAACAGAGCATCGATCATCTCTTGTGTCAACGGAATACTCACGACGCGCTTCAGCGTCGGCAGGAACTTCTTGTTGATGCCATAGATCAAATATTCCTCTGCCTGATCCTTGGTTACTTTATCACCCAGCCTCACTGGTCTATCAATAGCCGAGGCAGTGGAACCATATCCGATGGTGATAGGCTCTGCTCCGGTTGCCGGGTCTACGTAAGCATCGGCTCTGAATCCTTCTTTCTGTTTGATAATATTAAGGCCCTTCGGTCCTATACTCCACTGGGATTTTTCGGAAATGAATGTCTTGACGTTGGGATCGTAGTTGCATTCGGATGTTGTCATAGTTGTGTTTGCGTCTGGTTTAGGTTCTACCAGATCACCCTCCTCGGTTTGGTCTTTGAATAATGATTCTTTATACGCCTGTCCTGTATACGGATCGAACTGAATGATGTTACCCGGCAACGGCAATGGAATCTGTTCTGGCTGCGCAATACCCATATTCTTGTCGTCCCTGTCGTCTGGTGATGCAATGCCGGCAGCGACTGCTCGTGGCGGATCATCCGGTTTAATTAGATCCTGTACCATCGTTATCGCACCGGAATGACTAATGTCACCAACCGCTCTCGTTCTGTTATAACCGGCACTCACCACATCTACCGTAGATTCGGACTCGATGTTCAGCTTACCTGCCTTGATATTCAAATCTTCGCCGACAGATAGATTCATCTTACCGGCTACTTTCATATCCAAATCATTACCGGCTTCTATGACTGCATCACCGAGTACCTTAATATGGCAATCCGAATCCACTGTAATCATCGCCCTACCCATGATATGAATGTGGTCGTCTGACATGATGATTGAATACTTGGACTTGGTTATCTTCTCGGCATAGGAGCCGGACGGAAACATCTCGGTATATGTACCCGATCTATGTGTAAATGCTACTCGTTCGCCCCTGGGTGTATCGTCCAGTTCAAATATATGACCAGATTCCGTTTCGATCACCTGATTGAACGGATAGGACGTATTGTATGGTGGATATGGTTCTTCCCATGACAATCCACCAGATGTGGTGATGTTTCTGTTGATATTTTCCTTTCTACGCTGGAGTGCTGTGTTTGTAACATCATATCTAGACATACCGGTGATGGATGGTTTGCCTAGATCTTCTTTATGTGGATAACGAAGACTCTCTAGCACATCGGGATTGGCAACATTTGCTTCTGATATAGAAACACCAGACCCGTCTTCCGTATAAGAAACTCCAGTAGGTTTCTTCGGAGAATATTTGATAACAATTTGTTCTCGTAGATCATGAAAACCAGAACCAGTCGTCGCCGGGTTGGTTTCGTATCCGGGAATAATACCTAGCATAATTGGATACTGAGCCGAGCGTCCATCCGCGAAGAATCCGAATACTACGTCTGATTCCTTTGGAGCGGCGAATGATTTGTTGTTCAGAGAATGGGCCGGATGTGCCCATGGTAGATCACTGGAAGGAATATCTGATAGCGAATCAGTGTGTATACCGAATATACGTACCTGACACCTACCGAGCCCTAGCGGATCCTTTCTGTTTTCGATGACACCCATCCACCAGGTCATTCCGTCAAAACCTGAGAAATTCTTATCTATCATGATTTCTTAATCTCACTTAATAATGGACTCTGGTTCAATGGAGTCGGTAGATATTCTGCCAGACTATCTGTCAACAATTCTAATTGGGTTGTGAATATGGTTCCTGTGTATCTATGATGTACTGCCGATACTAAATAGAATCCGCTCTTATATGGGTTCTTATCGAACTGCTCAGTTTGACCTACCATAGTAGGAATTTCTATCTCCACTTTATTGCCGGCTCTTAGTAGAATTTCTCCCGGGATCACCACAATCAATTTCGAATTAGTTAGCTGGCCCAGCTTGGAAATGGTAGGACCCAGCCAGTGCTGATAGTTAGTCGGGTTTGTCGTGGGATCGGAATCGTTATTGATAATGAATTTATACGTATTGAAGAACTTTTGATATAGTGTAGAATTCATTCTATCTGTAGTATCATTGACTAGCATACCTTTGTTCAACATTCCATTATTATCCCGATAATCATATGCACTATAGGTATTCATAGAGTAGTTTCTGTTCACCATATCGAACTTAGCCACCACAGAAGAATATGCGCCGTAGCGTAGACCTTTCAGGATGTTGAATTCTTCCATCCCATTCATATAGGAGATGGCAGTTTGATTCTTGGACGGATCGTCGGTGGTCTTCGGGGACTTGGTATACTTGGCAAACGAAGGTTGGTTCTTCATTGTCTCAAACGAAGAAAATATATAACCATCTCGGGTCTCGAAGAACATGAATACTGATTTGTTCTTGGCATAGGCCCTGGTGGACAGCCAGTTAATAGCCTGGAATGGATCCATGTTCGGTATGATGATATCGAACACACCCTCGGTCGCTTCAATAAACAACCTAGACTGAGGTATTCTTAGATAATTGACAGCGATATCTCGAATCATATCGCTGATCAACATGCCTTTGTATGATTTGCTGAAACGTATTCCTGGCGCCAGAATGGTTTCTTCTGAGCAGAAATGGAACGTATAGTTTACGTTCTGTCCGGTTCCGTATATCTTGTCTGATACTTTATAGATCCTGAATGCTTTCTTGATGGGATTGTCCAGACCAGGTTTGTCCACGGAAATAGAAAGCCACTCGTTTCCGTGTACAGCAAAGTTAGACAGTATGTCCTTTGTATCAGAGAAAACTACATCACCCGACATGGTAGATGCGAATATATCTTCGTAAATATTTAATTCGACAATAATGTGCCGCATATCGACGGAATTACCATCACTGGTATACAACACGAACTCTGATATAGTGTAATCAGTAGTATTGAATAAACCATTAGATAATTCGGTCATTTACTCACCAGATTCTTGAATTCTTTTTCTAGCGTAGGTGCATATATTTTATCAATTAACTGGATCTTACGTTTCTTTTCGTTTAATTCATTTTCGTAGTCATAGCAACTGATTGCGTGTAGATATTGCTCGATTGTACAAGAAGTACCATCAGCAAGGACTTTGGTGATAGAATCTATCGTGATAATAGGACTAGCCAGAGTTGGTAGCGTTCTTTCTGTTAAGTTATCGGTAGACGGATCCACATAATATGCAGATGCCCATTCTCTTTCCTCTTTTACATATGAGGAGCCGTTATACAGATTGGTTGTTTTGATCACCAAATCCACATGATGTAGAGTATCCATTGCAATGATAGAAGACCCGTATTTGTTAGCAACAAAGTTCTCGAAGTTGGTTTGTGACAGCGGAAAGTCGAAGTATGGGTCGATGATATAGTTAGAGAACATCACAATCCAATGGCGCTTAGAATCACCATAATATTTGTGTGCAATGATTTCCGGAGTCTCCCCGTCCTTCACATCATATGGGTAATATACTAGCGAATTGCCCAGTACATCTTGTAGAAGTCTGGTTCGCGTAAATATGTCCTTGACCCACATAGGGCTAGATTTATCATCATTCAGAGAATACTTTAGGCTTCTCATCTGTCCGAAATACTCTGCCATATTAGTATCCTGCCTCGATATGATCTTGAAGAATGATATCAATTTCTCTGAACGAAAGTCTCATATCAATATCTACCGGGTTGCCATCCTCGAATGAAATAAACCTACCGGCACCAGCATAGTTAACATCAATGGTCTCTAGCACGCAAGTACCAATCTTGGTGATATACGGATTCTCGGCCCCGTCGAAATAGAACTTGATGTCGAAGTTAGCAGGCGGGATGAAGTATCTGGAACCACCCCCGCCAGTATCACCAGCCAGTGCTGGCGCTGCGTGCTTCCTTAGTACACGAATAATGTTCATAATCTCTTGCGCTTCTTTCTTGCTGCGAGCGTTGAACTTAAAGTCGAACATGAACTGTCGTCTGTTGGTGCCCTTGAATATCATTTCTACTTGCGGGTTAATAGCAAACCCATACGACTTAACCAATAGATCTTCTACGTTATTGAACGACGCCTCTCCTGTTGATTGAAGCGCCTTGTTTACTATTTTACCGGCTACCTCTGCCCCACCAGCCGTTTGAGTAATACCTTCTAGTCTTTTCATGAAGTCGCCGAATCCGGTAGATTGCTTCAGATCATTGATAGCAGAGCTACCGATTTGAGCAGCCGCGCCCATTCCTTGTAGCATATCGGTCAGGCTAGTAGATGTATAATCGTGTGAGTGGTTGAATAGAAGTGTATCTGGCATGTAGATCGAAACTGATTCTTTCAGGCGCTTTGTTTTGGGTCTGGTAGTGATTCGGTTAATCACCATACCCGCGCCAGCACCGACAATTGCACCCTTCCCTGCCGACTTACCGGTGTCGGTGACCATACCCAAGAACCCATCTTCCTTGATACTATTACCAAGCACGCCTTTTACTGCTCCGACAGCACCTCCATACAAAGCAGTAGACTCTACCACGGCGGTCGGATCTTTTATTACGAACTTACCTTTCTGGAGGAAATCTGTGTTTTGATATGCAGGGTCGGATGAGTCGATGTTAGTGACTGTGTTTTCTTCTTTGTTGTATTTCGATGATTCTTGTACGTTGATGTAGAATGTGACCCAGTGTCTAACGGAGTCACCGAGCGCCTGAATCTCTAGTGGATACTTGTATGTTCCAATATCATATTTGCTATAGTTCAAGTCACCCAATGCACCCTTCAGATCGGGCTCATCCATAGAAATATCTGGAGTTTCTAGAGTGACATTATCAAACGAGGGCGGGGTAGTTTCTATAAAGTTGGCCATTGCACAATCCAAGAGTACGTATAAATATATTTATATACAATATTGGAAAGAGGAACATGGCATATTCTGGGAAATTTCAACCAAAGAATCCGGCGAAATATATGGGGGACGTTTCTAATATAGTATGGAGAAGTACATGGGAACGTAAGTGCATGGCCAAATTCGACGAAAATCCAGATATTGTCGGGTGGGTATCAGAAGAGATAGTAATACCGTATCTATCTCCCGTGGATGGTAGATGGCACAGATACTTCACTGACTTCTTCATTGTGATCCAAGACTCGGATGGAAAGGCTCATGGTATACTAATTGAAGTGAAGCCATATAAACAGACTATTCCACCCGAAAAGAAGAAAAGAGTCACCAAGGGATATTTAAAAGAAGTAACCACATGGGGCGTGAATAGTGCTAAGTGGGAAGCGGCAAGGGAAGTGTGTAAAAAGAAAGGTTGGTCGTTCCGTATAATGACCGAAAAAGAACTCAATATTAAATGAGAGCGAAATGTCATTTGACGTAAATCAGTTTAGAGCAGCACTAAATGGAGATGGAGCGAGACCCAACTTGTTCCAGGTCAATCTTCATTTCCCAGAATTCGTAAATAATTCTATGGCATCCACGATCAAGAATGCGTTCTTGTGTCACGGAACATCGCTGCCGGCGGCTACCATGCAAGACCAGAATGTTTTCTATATGGGACGACAAATACCCCAAGCCGGTGGTTTGATATACAATCCATGGAACCTACAAATATATAACGACGAAGATTTTATGGTGCGCGATGCTCTGATGGCATGGATGCGTGGTATGTCCGGCGATACTACATCTACGCTTAGGGATGTATCTGCCGCCACGATGGAAAGATATTCGGTCAATGCGTCGGTCATCCAATACAGCAAAATGGGAATGCCGATTAAAGCCTATGATATGATAGGGCTGTTTCCTATACACGTCGGTGAAATTCAATTAAGTTGGCAGGCCAATGATCAGATAGAAGAGTTCAGCGCCGACTTCAGAATCCAAGGATACAGAGAAAATCAAGGTCTTGTCGCCACTGCCGGTGCAATTGCATCTTCTGCGATTGGCATCTTGGGTCAATTCCTATGAGTAGGTTTATGGATAAAATCTCAGCCGACCTGAATGCGGCTGGGTACAAAAAGAACTCTATGAAGGCCAGAAACTGGCTCAGAGACAACATCAAAAATTTAAACCCAGGTGGTCTCAGGAGTTCGTTGCGACAGACCCAGAAGAACCTAAAGCCAGGCCACGTAATAGGTAGAATGTTCTTCTATGCGTACTATGCAAAACACCAAGATACGCTACCCTACTGGGATAGATTTCCGCTGGTAATTCCTATCGAGACATACGAAGACGGGATATTAGGCGTAAATTTACACTACCTACCACCCAATCTCCGAGCAGTGTTACTAAACAAATTATTCGAGTTCGCAAGCGATAAGCGATATGATGAAAACACGAGGTTGAAGCTCAGTTATAGTCTACTCAAAGGGTTGTCTAGAATGTCTATGTTTCGACCCTGTTTGAAGCGATATCTGTTTTCGCAGCTATACAGTAGATTCATCGAAGTTCCTGCTGATCAGTGGGACATTGCTATTTGGCTACCGGTAGAACAGTTCGTCGGCGCATCGAAACAAGAAGTTTGGAAAGAATCCAGAGGAAAATACTAAATGCCACTAATTCCAAATCCATCTGACTTTCCTGGAATAGGTAATTTAATCGACTCCGGTAAGAGGAAGTTGGGTGAATTAACGTCTACCGATAAGAGTAGATATGGTAACATCGACGATTTCCGCTCCTATTTTGCCAAGGGCGGCGATTTTAGTAAAACAGATTTCTTCGATGTGTTGATAGATGTTCCGGTCGATATCCAAGAACAAATTGGATTGAAGGGCGAAGACTTAATCATGCAATGCGAGGCGACGGAGCTACCAGGTAAATCTGTCGAGACACTAACTGTTCGCCACAATATGTTTTTAGATAGATTACCACTAGATGTCGTATATCCGGACATTACCCTTAATTTTCTTTGTCGCGGTGATTTGTTAGAAAAGAAACTGTTCGATGTGTGGCTAGAGAAAATGGTAGGGACAAAAGACAATCACGTAAATTATGGGGTGGTGCAATATAAACTGTCGGACAATCCAGACGTATCTAACTATTTCGGGCGAGTGAATATCAGACAGTATTATAACTTCAACGCATCGGACCCGGTGGTTTCTGATATTAGATTGGTGGATGCGATGCCGATACAAGTTGCATCAATGCCGCTGTCCTGGTCGGACGATGGTATCCATAAATTGATGGTTACATTTACGTATAGAAAATGGGAAGACACCACGATTGATTTTGGTAATAACTTCCAGACGGTATCGGCATCCACTCAGTCTGGATTGCCGGGTCCGTCTATCCTAGATAAGGTAAGAACAGTTTCGTCAGTAGCCAACGCAGCCAAGGTGCTTGGGAAAAGATATTTTTAATTGGAGATTATGAATGGCATTGCCTAAGATTACACAACCAACATTCAAGGTACAGTTATGTTCTATCAAAGAGCCGGTAACGGTACGACCGTTCCTAGTCAAGGAACACAAGATACTGTTGATGGCATCCGAATCGAAGGAAGCCGCTGATATTGTAATGGCAATCAAACAGATCCTATCCAACTGCGTGGTAGATGATATTGATATTGATTCGCTGCCGACAGTAGATGTTGAGTTGCTGTTTGCTAATATCAGGGCCAAGAGTATCGGAGAAACGCTCGATCTGAAATACAGATGCGAGAATATGGTTGGCGAGGAGAAGTGTGGGGCAGAATTTAAGATTAGCGTTAATTTATGTACGGATATTAAAATATCAGATATCCCAGATAGAACGTTTGCGTTTACTCCCGCAATTGGTGTTGTTATGAAGATTCCTTCGTTGTCGGCTACTGCACAGATTGTCGAGGAAGATAACCCAGATGATTCTAATTCTGTCATTGAATGTATCGATTATATCTACGACGAAGATAGTGTGTACTATGCAAAAGATTGCACCAAGGAAGAGTTACTAGATTGGATTGACAGTCTCACCGATGAACAATTCGAACAGCTCAGAGGTTTCTTTGACAGTGTCCCGTACATCTATGCCGATTCCAGCAAAGCCTGTCCAAAATGTGGATATGTTCATGAGGTGAGGTTAGAAGGGATTGCTGATTTTTTTACATGAGTCTCCGGTCAGAGAATCTGGCGAATTACTACAGAACCAACTTTGCTCTAATGCAACACCATGGGTATAGACTAGAAGAATTAGACAACCTTATTCCATGGGAAAAAGAGATATATGTTTCTATGGTGTCGGCTTACGTCAAAGAACAAGAAGAGAAAAAGAGATAACCCATGAAAGCACAATCGATAAATGCAATGAAGCTGAAGGATATCTCCAGACGACTAGGAGAGACTAAACAGCACGCGGGTAAATCACAGGAAGAATTGAATACCCTTGCCAGGGAACAAAAAAGAGCAGCCAAGACGATTGCGGAGGGTGGATCTGGTCTTGGGTTTGCTTTGAAGAAATCGGCACTCAGATTCCTCTACGGCGCTGTCAAGGGATCGAAGAAAGCTATCGACAAAGGACAGGTAGATACTGCATCTAGTCTGATCAAAGAAACCTGGGCCGAGCCGAAAAAAGAACGGATCGCTCCCACAAAAAACAAAGACATTCTCGATAAGATAGAATTAATAGAAGGTAGACTATCCGAGGTAAGCGGATCATTCGAAAAGACAACCGCTTCTATCATTACAATGAAGAAGGGAGTCTACGCTAAGTTAAATGCGTTGGTTAAGCTGAATAAAGATCAAGTCGTCTCAATGGATTTAGTTAAAAAAGAAGTCATTTCTATCAGCGGAATTGTGGCCTCAATTCTTCAACGAGTCTCGCCTAGAGCTGTTATGATAGGGAAGGGCGATACCAGAAAGAAATTTACATTCGATCCAATGGCGCCTCGCGGGAGACAAGTAACCACCGAAGGCAAGATAGCATCTGAACGAGAAACTAATAGGGTTTCGTCGGCTCTACTCAAGCAACCATCCGTTGAGAAAGAACCACCGACGAAGTTAGACCCAATCGTCGCCGCTGCTACCGAACAATCGGCTAAGTTAGAACCAATTGCAACCGAGGCACCACAAGCTAACTTGGAACCGACTACAGAAAATTCGGTGGTAGATGAGTTCAAAGAAGAGAAAGCTACTATAGAAAAAACGGAACAAAGTTCTATTCCAAAAAGAGCGGCAGTCGATCCTAACATCAAACGATATAAAAAGATCAGCGACGATCTGGATGAAATTAAAGTGAGGGTGATTAACCTAGGGACTGGTATTGCTGGTAGTGGCTCCAATATTGTAGAGGATGTGATTGAGACAGTAGCGGGCGCTGCTGCCCTTGCAACTGCCGGTGGTGCGGCGAAAAAGGTATTGACTCCAATTAAGAATAAAACAGTAGCCGGACCAAAGGGCGGTGGGTCGGAGAAGGTATCTAAGGTAAGAGAGAAACCAACAAACAAGAAATTAAAGGAAATTAAGTCTGCCGGAAATCAAGGAACAAAACTGACAGAGAAGCTGGGCGCAAAAGGACTTACAAAGGGAGCCGGTAAATCTCTCTTGAAGAAAATACCAATTGTCGGATTACTGGCTGGTGGGGCATTTGCAGCAAAAGCCGCTATGGATGGGGATATGACCGGGGCCGGGTTGGAGTTGGCATCCGGCGCGGCTAGTATGATACCGGGAGTCGGTACTGCCGCCTCACTTGCTATCGATGCTTATAGTGCATCTAGAGACATCACTCCGTCTTCTGATAAGAAACAAATGCTACCAAGTATTTCTAATATAGGGGATAAGATATCAAAAGAATCAGCAAAGCTCGCTGACACTGCTAAAGGAATAGTGATGCAACCTATAGTGAACAATACGACTAAAGTGGTGCCATCTAAAGGCGGGGATCAGACTAAGATGGTAAGTATCGCTGTTAGAAATATGGAACCATCTCTGGGAACATATAGAGCATCTGTATTCGATCATCCGGTGTCTTGGCCGGGCTCATATATGGTATGAGAAAAGGAGCCTTTCGGCTCCTTTTGTTTTTAGTCGTCTCTTGCGAGCGACTCGAAGTAGGACAGTACATCATCCTCTTCTGGTTTTTTATTATCATCTCCGCTCGACCTAGAATCATCCTCGTTTGCCACATCCTCGTCGATCTTCGGAAGGGCTGGTTTGGACGCCCCCTTAACATTACCAAGGGCCCGGGCCAGTTTAGACGAAAGATCATCGTATGTCTTAAACAACGAAGGATCAACCAATGCTTTCAGCGAATAAGACGCTTTCCACAGCTTTTCGATTTCAGAATCATCATCTGCCACTGCCGACGGAGCCTCGAACTCAGACTTGTCATAGTTGCGATAGCCTTCTACCTGACGAATCTTCAGTTTGAAGTTAGCACCTTCCCAGAAGTTGAACGGGTTGACTGCGCTTTCATCCTCGAACTGTGGCTTGATCTGTTCTTGAATCTTGTCGAAGATTTTCTTGCCATATTCATATAAGAATACTTTCCCTTCATTCTCCGGAGCCGACGGATCTTTTACAACAAGAATATTGGAGATATACTTCAGCTTACGCTTCTGTTTACGCGCAATTTCCTTGTCCGATTCGTTACCTGTGCCCCATAGTTTATTGTTCGTCTGACAGAGAGGACAGTCGTGATCCTTACCCATAGTAGTCGGGCAATTCTCAATGAACCAACCGCCTGGGCCTTGGAACGAATGACTAAACATGGTCGCCCATGGCATCCCATCTTCCCCGTCTACTTCAGGTGAATCTAGGAATCGAATGATCGCATATCCATTACCGGCTTTATCTACGGTAGGTTTCCAGACACGTTCGTCTTTCTTATTACCACCACCAGCGGACATGGAATCGAGAGCTTTGGAGAGTTTTTCGATAGAAGAGTTTTTATTTTTAAGTGAACTGAGAGTTCCCATATTGCATTACCTCGTATAGTATTATATTTAATGTATAGTTTTATCCACGGGATATCTCATAATATAGATGTATTTATACTTATTATTTACTCACAATAGTCAAAGACGGCATTGCGCCGGTGTTACAACGGAAGTCTAGACTCCGGTTTGATATAAAGCAGAGCAACCGCTTCTGCTTCAATTTCACTTTTCAGATTGTCACTAATCAGCTTCACGACAGTTTCAATCTCCATTCCTACATTATCACAATATTGCGTAATCGCCTCAATATAGCCAATGTCATTTTCCCATACTAGATCCTCGATTGTGTCGACGAATTCGCTGCGTTCGGTTTCGGTGATGTGCTGGATATCAAATGTTTCGAATACTTCAGACAATGGATCCTCCTATTGATTGTGATAGTTATATAGATGGTATTTCCTGGTCGTGGTTTGTGTATATCCACGAGTTAAGAATTTATCGAGTCGTTGTTGGGTTACTCTCGGGCCATTGTTGATGATTAATTCTTTGTTTATTATAGCACGAAATACTTGCTCTGGTAGATAAAACCTATCAGTAGCGAAGTCCAAAAATGCAGTGCAATGTAGATAGTCGAAACCCGCGACGACAGCTTCTGGTTCACCGACAAGCCTACTGTTAGAAATGAACTGAAGTTTATTTTCCATAGTCACGGCATTTTCTGTGATTAGTTTTTGTTTTGGTCCCGTGACGTCGACGGCGAGCAGATCATCTTTAAACAATGGCAGGTGCGGCTCCTGCGGTTGATTCGACTGAGCATCTCCATATTCGTCTGAATATTCGGCTACTACGCTTGTTCCTTCTTCCTCGCAAGAATTGATAAGCTGCATAAAACTTTTCGCGTCGGTTTCGTCCTTGAAATATAAATCATAATCATTTGGCGGCTCGTTCCTTAATAAAGAACCAATCGCTCCTCCGGCGAGAAACATCTTATTGCAGTCAAACATACCCGATCGCTTACCATTGTGGTTGTATGGCATTTAGATAATCGAGCTCAATCTTAATTTTCTGTGTCAATTCATGCTTGGTATTTAGAATCATCTTAAGTTCTTCGCTGGTTGGATATCTCATCACGTCTTCTCAGAATAAAATTTATGTTTCCCAATAACGGCCACTAACTTCATCTTCTTGGACCACTTAGGTTTAACCTTATTAGAGTGATAGTATACTACAGAATCGCCGATATAGTCGATACGTTCTCCGTCCATTGCAGCCTTTGCAACATACAGAGCATCTTCTACAGAGTCGGCGTCTACCATTCTATCTGATATATCATCACATACCCAAGAAAATTGACACCCGGTCTGTTTACGCTCGTAGACGACAGAGCAGATATCGCTCGGGAATTTGGAAGACTTGGTTCGGTTTAACGTGACCCTGGCCACGGCGAACATGCCGCGGAGACCTTCTCCTCGCGCCTCGTGGTATACATTAGAAGCCAGGCAATATAACTGTCGTGTTTCTTCGGCTTCTTTCTGTTGACGTAGTTCCAC
>Ga0172380_10001754_pt1 | contig 36705 bp, 30 predicted proteins | sample Leawe162metaG_FD_119747 | JGI IMG/M metagenome (GOLD analysis project Ga0172380, IMG submission 119747) | Leachate microbial communities from a municipal landfill in Southern Ontario, Canada - Leachate well 162 metaG | ecosystem: Engineered > Solid waste > Landfill > Unclassified | place...
ATCATTCCCAACCCGGGCACGGCGGTCCAGCTCAACCCCGAGTTCAGCTCGCCGGATGTGATCATTTTCCTGGCCGGGCTGGTCGTCACCGCGGCCATGCAGGCGCGCCGGGTGAGAGGCGCGATCCTCCTGGGCATACTGACCACGTCCCTCCTGGCCATTGCCGTCAAGCACGCCCTGCCGCACCTGCCCGAAGCGGTCATCAAGTCGGCGCCGGTGGCCAAGTCGCTCATCATGACCCATTTTGTCATGGCCGAGCGGGTATTCGCCATGCCCCCTTCGGCGGCGCCCGTGTTCATGAAAATGGACCTGGCCGGCGCACTTTCGGCGGCCATGGCGCCCTTCATCATCATTTTTCTCTTCATGGCGGTTTTCGACACGATGGGCACTCTGATAGGCGTGGCGGAACAGGCGGGGCTCATGAAAGACAACAAGCTGCCCCGCGCAGGAAGGGCGCTCATGGCGGACGCCATCGGCACGGCGGCCGGGGCCTGCCTTGGCAACAGCACCGTTGTCTGCTACGTTGAAAGCGCGGCCGGAATCGAGCAGGGCGGGCGCACCGGCCTGACCGGCCTGGTGGCGGCCGCGCTGTTCCTGGGGGCGCTTTTCTTCGGCCCGGTAATCAAGATGGTGGGGAGCTACGCCCCGATCACCGCGCCGGCCCTGGTGATCGTGGGCTTCATGATGATCCAGAACATCAGGAAGCTGGACTGGGGCGACTACACCGAGGCCATTCCCGCCTTCCTTACCACGATCGGCATACCGCTCACCTACTCCGTGGCCGACGGACTTGCCATCGGCTTCATCGCCTACCCCTGCATCAAGCTTGTCAGCGGGCGCGGCAGGGAGCTGAAGTGGCCCATGGCGCTTATCGCGGTCGCTCTGCTGCTTTATTTTATCCTCGTGCGCGAGCGCTGGTAAAGCGCGCCGGTCGGAGCGCCTGCGAGGACGGAATTAATCCTGCCTTCGTCCCGAGCTCAGGCCGAAGCGCATATTTAATTATTTGATTCCTGCTGATGAGATACGCTGGTTACGCGGCAGTAGAGCCGCCTTAATGCCGGCTATGCCTGCGTTGGAGACGGCCGCGCGGCGAGCTTCATGGCTTACAGGATTAAGCGCCCTGCTCGACATCGCGGATGAGCACTGCCATGGCCTGGCCGATCAGGTCGAGCTTGCGGATGGCGTCGATGCGCGGCCGGACGCGCGCCATTTCTTCCGTGGAAAAAAGGCTGTCGAAGAGCCTGCAGAAATCGGCTATGCCGGCCAGCGCGGCCTCGCGCGGGTCGGGAATCTCATCCCCCAGCACGAGCTCTTTCAGGCGCGCCTTGACCGCATCCATGCCGCCGGAATCGAGGATGCGGAAGCGGCTGGTTTTGAAGAAAAACATCTTCCTTTCCTCCCTTATTTCCAGAATGCCGGCCGCGGCAAGTGCGCCGGCCACCCGGGCGCGGAGCGTGCCGCCCCCGGCCGAAAAGCGGATCAGCCAGTCGCGCGTGGGGCGCGGGTCGGACTTGTGCCGGATTTCCTCCAGGGCGCCATCCAGCAGGCCGTCGCCGGTGGGGGTTTTATCCACGACGCGCAGGAGGAGCGGGTCGCGCGAGGCCTGTTCCGGGTCCGTGCGGATGCAGGTGAGATCAGTATCGACGCGGTTATGGAGCGCGAGGTCCATGAGGAGGGCCCCGGCAAGCGCGCAATCGAGGCCGCGCTCCATTTCCGGCTTGATGGTTCCGCGCCCGCCGTCGAGGGCAAACAGGAAAAGTATTTCGGCGAAATTCATTGTCAGGCGGTGCAGGCCTTGACGGCTTCGTCGAGCGTCTTGAAGATCGGCAGGATGCTTGAAAAGCCGGCGATGTCGAGGATTTCACTCACCTGCCGGGTGGGATTGCCGAGCGTAAGCTTGCCCTTGGCCTGCTTGGCCTTCTTGGCCGCCGAAAGGATGGCGCGCAGGCCGGCGCTGCTGACGTAGTCGAGCTTGGCGCAATCGAGGGTGATGAAAACGCTGCCTTCCTCGATGAGCTTCGAGAGGTGCTTGTCGAAGGGAATGGAGTTCATCGAGTCGAGCCGGCCTTCCGGGCATATGACGTTGACGTTACCCTGCCTGGTTTCCTGTATGTTCATCGTTGTACCTCCCAATAGCATCCGTGCGGCTTCCTTTTTCGTTTTATTTCCAGGCGACTTATATCACAAAAACAAACCCAGGCAAATCTTTTTATGCGCCGGCCTGCGCGCGGAGCTCCTCGTACATGGCGGCGATGTTTTCCGGCGGCACGTTCGGCTGGATGTTGTGCACCTGGCTGAAGACGAATCCGCCGCCGGGGGCCAGGTCGGCGCAGCGCCGGCGCACTTCCTCCCGTACCTGCGCGGGCGTGCCGCCGCCGAGCACCTGCTGCGTATCGCACCCGCCGCCCCAGAAAACCAGGTCCTTGCCGAACTCGCGCTTGAGCTTGGAGCTATCCATGTTGGCCGCGCGCACCTGCACGGGATTGAGGGCGTCGAGGCCGATTTCAAGCAGGTCGGGGATGAGGTCGTAAACCGAGCCGCATGAATGCAGCAGCAGCGGTTTGCCGCTCAGCTTCTTTATGAGGCCCCAAAGGCGCTTGTGGTGGGGCTTCACCATTTCCCGGTATGTTTCCGGGGCGATCTGCGGCCCGTTCTGGGTGCCCAGGTCGTCGTTGACCTGGATCACGGTGCAATATTCCCCCACCGCCTCCACGTAGCGGCGCACGCGCTCCTCGTAGCAGTCCACCAGAGTGCCCATCAGGGCGTGGGCCAAGGGCTTATCCGCCAGCAGGTCCACCATGAAGTTTTCAAAGCCCCGCAAAATCTGCCCGGCCGCGAACACGTGCACCCACAGGTTGCCGACCACGGCCCGGCCGCTCTTTTCATGCAGCTCGCGCGCCCGGCGGCGCAAGTCGGAAAAATCCTCGTCGCAGAAGCGGGGCCAGTCAAAGCCCCGCAGGTGCGCCAGGCCCTTTTCGATATCGGCCGGCGATGATGCTCCGGCCAGAGGGTGAAAGCAGGTGTCAAAATAATAAGAGCCGGCCGGGCAGGTTGCCACGATCGTCCCATCCTCCGCCAGCAGCTCCGCACCCTGCGGGCCCTGCCGGAGGCTGGCCCCGGCCGGCATTTCGCACCGGGTTCCATCCGGCAGCCGCCATTCCTTCCAGGAGCGCGGCTCGATCAGGAGCGGGACGGCGTCGGCGCCGATTTTGTCCAGCACCTGCGGCTCAACCTTGACGATCATCTGCGTCAGGTCGTAGACCTGCGCGCGCCCGCCGCGGAGGCCGAGGAAATCCTTGAAGCGGTTATATGCGACGGCGTGGATGCCGGTGGATTCCGAAGCGCCCAGGTCAACCGGGATGCGATCCGCGGCGCGGTGCTTGAGGGCGTATTCTATTCTTTCGCGTCCGTTCATGGAATGGGTCGGCCTAGCCGAGTATGCGGCGGCCCTCGTCGAGGAAAATGCCCTGGAGGTTCATCTTGAGCGCTTCCGGCCGCGGCGAATTGGCCAGGCCGATTTCCTCGGTGATGTCGCCGCTCTTGATCAGCTGGAACAGTACCTGGTTGAAGGTTTGCATGCCGTCGTCGGTTCCGGTTTCGATGGCGGCGAAGAGCGTGTCGAGCTTGTTTTCCATGATCAGCTTGCGGACCGTGGGGGTGTTGATCAGGATTTCCACCGCCGGCATGACGCCGCCCTTGACGGCCGGCACCAGGCGCTGGCAGATGGCCGCCACCAGGTAATTGGCCAGCGAAATCCGCACCTGGTCGCGCTCGTTCTGCGGGAAAAAGTCGAGGATGCGGTGGACGATGTAGGCCGCGGAGTTGACGTGCAGGGTGCTCAGGACCAGGTGGCCGGTCTCGGCGGCGCTGAGGGCCACCGAAAAGCTGACGTGGTCGCGCATCTCGCCGATCATTATGATGTCCGGGTCCTCGCGCACGACGTGCTTGAGGGCCACGTGGAAAGAGAGCGTGTCCAGGCCGACCTCCCTCTGGGTGATGAGGGACTTGTTGTCCTTGAAAACATACTCGACCGGGTCCTCCACCGTGATGATCCGCGAGCACTGGGTCTTGTTGATGTAATCGAGCATGGCCGCGAGTGTGGTTGACTTGCCCGAGCTGGTGGCGCCGCAGACCATGATGAGGCCGCTGTCGGCCGAGGCCAGGCGGCTCAGGGTCTGCGGCAGGTGCATATCCTCGAAGGAGGGAACCTTTTCCTTCACGTGGCGCAGGGAAAGGTTGGGGAGGTTGCGCGAATTGAAGGCGTTCACCCTGAAGCGCCCGATGTTTTCCTCAAAAAATGAAAAATCAAGCTCCTGGACCGAATCCTCTATCTTTTTCAGGTGGGCGGGCAGGATGCTGTTGAGCAAGGGCAGGACGCTGGCCGCCGGAACCAGGGGCAGGCTGCTATCAACGAGCTGGCCGTTAATCCTGAAAAACGGACGGGCGTCCGGCTTGATGTGGATATCGGAAGCGCGCTGTTCGACCGCCTGCCTGAGGATTTCCGTCATTAATGACATTTTATTTTTTTCTCCCGGCGCAGATTTTTTTTGTTTCAAGAGCGCGCGGCGCGGGCCGGCGGGGTGCTTTCGCCCACGGGCCGTGCCCCGGCCCCGGGTTCACTGCAAGGCAATATAATCGTCCTGGCCGCCCTCAAACATCCTGAAGCTGTCGCTGAACTGGCCCAGGAAATGCACGGAATAGCTGCGCCAGAAGACATAGAGCGGCAGGAGTATGACAGTGCCGACATACGGGATAAGCACGGTGCAGCACAGCAGGCAGCAGGCGAGAACGCTTATCAGGCCGATGGCGATACAGAGCGCGGCCCGGAAAAGAAGGTATAAGATGAAAATGCCGGCCTGCTTCCGGAAAAGGTCGAAAAAGACGCTCCAGCCTTCCATGACGCGGCACTTCTGCAGCGCCATGATCGGTATCACGAAGTCCTCGAAAAAAGCGCGCGCGCAGAGGGCGGTTGCCAGGAAACATACCAGGAAAACCACACCCGCCGCGATCGCCCCGGCCGCGAACCAACCGAAATGCGCGCGTGAAAAGTCCGGCCAGCCGACCAGCAGGCAAAGGCCGCACCCCAGGATGAACACCGCCACGAGCGCAAGGCTGAAGCAGACCACGAACAAAAAGCAGGAGTTGCCCTGGGCGCGAAACCGGTTCCAGGGCTCGATGATCTCGGCCCGGCCGCCGACGACGTTGTCGAGGAACATGAACTTGCCCCGGCAGCTCACCCACAGCACCAGCAGCCCGATCACCAGCCCCACGGCCGCCAGCAGGATGACGGCCGGGATCACGATGAAAAGGTGCGCGACAATCCAGTCCCAAACCGCCTGCGGTATGTCACCTTTTTCGTAATGGCCGGGGTTGATGTTGAAGCTGCTGCCGAGTCCGCCGTCCAGGGCGGCCAGCCAGGCGGTGAAGCCGATCGCCAGCCACCTGACAAGGTCGAACTGCTGGAAGAGGATGCGCCGCGTGGTCACCAGCGCCATGCCAATCGGGGCAATTACGGAAGGGTTTGACATATTTTATCGCCTGAAATTTAACAAAAGGCAACGAAGTTTCCGCCTGGGCGGATCAGCAAGGGCTGAAACGAAGTTTGTCGCGAAGCATACTTTTCGAATCCTTTGTTTCCTTAGCCGGCCCGCGCCGGCCAGGGCTCGCTTTTGTAAAATATTATTCCCTTGTGTTTCTCAGCAGTTCTTCAGGTTCAACTTCCTAATTCCGATTTCTGTCTACTGCTTTTGTTTTTGTCCATCATAACCTGCGCCGCGGCCGATGCAAGGTTTTTTTCGGCGTTGCGGAAAGCCTCTTCCAGCGCCATGCCCGGCGGATTGATGGCAAGGCAGGCAGCCAGGCCGGATGCGGTCAAATCAAGCCCCTCCTCCACCGAACCGCCCAGGGCCACCGCGGGTTTCCCGTGCTTTTTCGCAAGCGCCCCCACGTAGGCCGGTATCTTGCCGCAGGCGGTCTGCGCGTCAATCCGGCCCTCGCCGGTGAAAACCAGGTCGGCCCTCCTGACAGCCTCCTCCAGCCCGGCCGCATGCCCGACCCATCCGGCGCCGCTGCGCGGACTGGCGCCGAGAAAGGCCGCGCACCCCGCCCCGGCGCCGCCGGCCGCGCCGCCGCCTTCGATATTCAGCACGTCAAGCCCCAGGTCTTTACCGACAATTTCCGCCCAGTGCGCCAGGTTTTTCTCAAGCAGCTCCACCTGGGCGGCGCTGGCGCCTTTCTGCGGCCCGAACATGCGCGCGGCCCCGGCCGGACCCAGGAGCGTGTTGCGAACATCCGCAAGGCAGATCACCCCGGCTTCTTTCAGGCGCTTGTTCACGCCGGAGGCATCAATCCGCGCCAGCCGGTCGAGGCCGCCTCCCCCGGGCGGTATCGTCCGGCCCTTGACATCCGCCAGGCCGAAGCCCAGCTCCGCCGCCATGCCGCAGGCGGCATCGAGCGTGGCGCTGCCCCCGAGGCCGATGACGATCCGGCGGCACCCGCTTTCGAGCGCGCGCGCAACCAGCCGGCCGGTGCCGGCGGTGGTGGCGCGGAGCGGATCGTATTCCTCCGGTCCTTTCAAGCGCGCCAGGCCGGAAGCTTGCGCCAGCTCGATTACAGCCGTTGTCCCGGCTTTCAGCCAGGGGGCCCTGACCGGCCGCGCGAGGGCGTCACAGGTATCCTCCCAAACCAGGGCGCCGCCCATGAAAAAAGCGCACGCTTCCAGGAGGCCGTCGCCGCCATCCGCAAGCGGGATTATCTTTACCTTCGCGCCAGGTTGCGCAGAAAGCACGCCGGACGCGATGGCCCTGCCGACCGCGACCGCGCCAAGGCACTGCTTGAAGCTGTTGGGAGCGACCAGGATATTCATACCAATTCCGGCTCACCGCGTGCGGAACATCAGCAAAATTCCCGCCAGCAGGAAGAAAACGTTCGGCATCCAGGCGCTGGCCGCGGGCTCGACGAACTGGTTCTTGCCGAGCCACTGGCCGAAAGTCATGAGGAAATAGAAAAAGAAAAAAGTCAGCAGGGCCGAGATAATGCCGGCCAGCGCGCCCTTGCGGGCGGTCCGGACCCCGAAGGGGATCCCGAAGATGGTCACCACCAGGCAGGTCCAGGGCATGGCCAGCCGCGCGTGCATGTCCACCAGGATCTGGGCGCGGCGCTTGTCGGAAAGGTTTTTGCGCGCGGCGACGAAACGCCACAGGTCGCGCGCGGAAAGGAACTCCATGCTGGTTACCTCGTGCATGAAGTCTTCCGGCGTCTCGTCCCACTCGGCCATCTGGCGCAGTGGCTCCCTGGTCGGGGCGCCGATGGGGTTGTTGTAAAAATCGTACTTCTGGATGCTGACGTTGAAGAGCCACCACTTGCCGTCGAAGTAGCGCGCCTCCTCGGCGCGGACAATTTCCAGGTCCGAGCCGTCCTTGCGCTGCTGGACGACCTTTACGCCCTGCATATCGTGGGTGGCCAGGTCGAACTTGCGGATGTTCCAGATGCGGTGCGCCTCCTCGTTTTTGAACGGCAGGTCGGAGGCTTGGTTCATGGAGACCTTGCCGCCCTTTTTCTGCTGGTTGATGAACTGCCAGGCCCAGTGGGTTGCGCGCGGCGCGACGGTTTCCTGCAGGGCGGAGATGGAGAGGCTCATGAAAAGACCCACGAGCATGATGGGCACGGTGATGCGGTAAAAGCTGATGCCGGAGGCGCGCAGGGCGGTGAGCTCGTTGTGCCGGCTCAGCTGCCAGAGGCTGTAGAGCAGCCCGAGCAGGAGGGAGATGGGCGCGATGTAAATGAGGAGGGTCGGCATGACGAAAATGTAATAGAGGGCTACCTGCGCGAGGGGGGTCCTGGCCTCGATGAAATCCGAGAGGTGGTCGAAGAGGTCCACGATCACGAACAGCATGCTGAAGGTGATCAGGCAGTAGACCAGCGGCACCAGGAACTGGGTGAAAATATACCTGTCGATTAATTTCATAAGCATCCCAAAGGATGCAGGTTAATAGGCTGTCAGACTGTCAGAAAAACCGCGGAAAATCACTTCAGCCCAGGCGTCTTTTATGGACGCCACCGTATCAGTTTCATTGTTTGCCTGCCAGCCGCGCCCCGGGAAAGGGCTGGCTTACACGGAGAAGATAACATTTTGAGCGCCCAATGCAAAAGCAAAAGCTGGAAGGGCAGGATTTGAGCGACGATTGTTTTATTCTCCCGCCGGCCGGATATGTCACACTTTATAAAGAGTGATTGCGAAGCCGGGTCAATACGCAATGCTCATTTATGATTTATTGAGACGCGTCACTGATTTCTTGTCGCTACGCTCCGAATACTGTTCACTTTCTCATGAGAACAGGTGTTCACTTTGGTGAGAATACGCATTTAACAAGAATGATGCAAAGAGACACAAAACCGGCCCGGACCATGACCCGGCTATGAAATACCGCGTCCCGGGATGAAAAAAACAGGATGAAAACATTTGACATTGGAGTCCAAAACCAATAGCATAAAAATAATTAGTATGAAACTAATAACAAAGCGAAAGAGAGGAAAGCTGCTATGAAAAATAATCTGCTCGCCTTTTTTGGTTTCGTCCTTCTGTCAACGCCTCTGGTGGCAACTGCCGATCAGTTTGGTGATTTCTCCTACTCGTCAGATGGCACTAATATCACCATCACCAACTACACTGGCGCTGGCGGCGCGGTTGTCATCCCTGACACCATCGCTGCCTTGCCCGTTGCCAGCATCGGGAATGGGGCGTTCATTGACTGCACCAATCTGACCAGCGTGACCATTCCCGTCAGTGTCACCAACATTGGAGACGATGCGTTTCGTAACTGCGGCCTGACCAACGTCACGATCCCCGCCAGCGTAACCACTATCGGCGAATTGGCATTCTGGAGCGACAGCCTGACGGTTATCACCGTGGATTCGGCCAATGTGTCTTACAGCAGCGCGGATGGAGTCCTATTCAACAAGAGCCAGACAACACTCATTCAATACCCGGGCGGCAAAATTGGAAGCTATACGATCCCCGCCAGCGTAACCACCATCGGGAGCAAAGCGTTCTATTGGTGCGCCGGCCTAACCAACGTCACGATCCCCGCCAGCGTAACCACCATCAGTGATAATGCGTTCGATGGCTGTTGGAATCTGACCAACGTCACAATCCCCGCCAGCGTCACCAGTATAGGGCACTCTCCGTTCTTTTGGTGCGGCCTAATTTCAATTACCGTGGATTCGGCCAATGCGTCTTACAGCAGCGCGGATGGAGTCCTATTCAACAAGAGCCAGACAACACTCATTCAATACCCGGGCGGCAAAATTGGAAGCTATACAATCCCCGCCAGCGTCACCACCATCGGGGATTGGGCGTTCTATGGCTCCTGGCAACTGACCAGCGTTACAATCCCAAGCAGCGTCACCAACATCGGGAATGGGGCTTTCGGTGTCTGCACCAGCCTGATCAGCGTCTATTTCACTGGTAACGCTCCAAGCATTGGTTCGGACGTCTTCTCTGGCACCGACAACACAACCGTCTATTATCTACCGGGAACCACCGGCTGGGGCGAGACTTTTGCCGGCCGCCCAACTGCGCTATGGATCATTATTGGCCCGGTAATCCAAGCAAATGGTTCGACTAATGACATTAGCATCAACAGCGGGTCTACTCTTTCAATCACGGTTCGGTTATATCCGGGAAATTATGCTGGAGTTGCTGTCGACTGGTGGATTGTTGCTCAGGCCGGATCGTCATGGTATTACCTGAACGACTCAATGCGATGGACATCCTTTGACGGCAATCTTTCGAATTGCCATCCGATGTATATGGGGGGGTTAATCAATCTGCCTGAAACGCAAGTGTTGAGCTATACCGGTTTGCCGGTAGGATCGTATACGTTCTGGTTTGCCGTTGATTATCCGATGGACGGCGTTTTAGACGTCAACGGAACGATTTTAGCTGATTCGGTGAATGTGACCGTGCAGTAAGGCCCCTTTTTATATCCGCAAATAAAAGGGCTCTGACCTAACAAGTTGGAGCCCTTTTATATTTAACATTTTTTTGTTTTTGTGACCGTCACTGGATAGCCTTCAAAAAGGCAGGCAAACGGAAAGACGTTTCGGACGTTCAGTGGAAGCCCTCATGAAAAAAGGGATGATGCGTTTCTGTTTGCCTGCATACGATCAAGTCTCAATATTCAATATTTGCCTGGATTTACCGAGCAGGACGGCAAGTGGGTGATCTGCCTTTTGCCGGATTTTAATTCTCTTGATCGCTTCGCTGACCGCAGCGTAATCCACGCCTCCGGCCGCCTGCCCTATTTCCCAAAGCGTCAGCCCCGTGCACTCTCGCGCCAGCAGCAATACCATGTCCCGCCCGAGATCCCCATGTCGCAGCGCAAACTCCTTCCATTTTTCGCCCTTGACCGATTCCACCGCCCCAACCACTTCCTCAAATGTATGCAACCCCCTCAACTCCCGCTTGCAGGGCGTTTCCCTGCCGACGAACCGCACCCCGCGTTTGATCGCCCGGATAAATTCCTCCGCCCCCACCACCATCCCGCCCCTCAACCGCAGCGCCCATCCTTCCTCGTACCCCTGCCGCACATACCTTTCCAATCCGACACGGTATTTCCTCATTAGGTCTTTTTCCCTTTTGCCTCCCGCCCTTTCCAATATGGCAATCTTGCGGATTCCTACCAATTGCAAAAATCCGGGATTACCTGGAAGATGCGTTGCATCAGTTTTTTGAAATTTCAAGCGATGATTTCTCTCGCTTTTTCCAGACGCATTTGAGAGGATATGCGGCATGAAATTGGCACGCGACAATATGAACACGCAAGAGCAACTCGCGGAGTTGATCAAGGAGTACCGGGACCAGTGCCTGTGGTTTCTGCGCGCCGACTATTTTCCCGAAACCCCGGAAGAATCACGGAGCGTGCTAAACCTGATTGCGCGCTACGGCAACCGGGACGCATTCACGCGCGCCCAAAAGATTAAATCATGGCTATCACACGACTCCAGGGCGACATCTTAAAGCTGCTGGCGCCCAGCCGGCGCCAGCACGGAGAAAGTTATGTTGCGGGCGGCGTAGGACTTAACCTGTGGCTGGCCACGCCGCGCCAATCCCGCGATATAGATCTTTTTCACGGCACGGAAGAGGCCATTGCCGCCACGTGGGCTGCGGACCGCGCCCTGCTTTCGTCCAGGGGTTTCGTCCTGGACATACTTCGGGAGGCGCCGTCTTTCATCGAAGCCAGGGTGACGCGAGACCACGAGCGCACCATTATCCAGTGGGCGCGCGACAGCGCTTACCGTTTCTTTCCGCTCATCGAAGATGAGCTGATGGGGTTGGCCCTGCACCCTTTCGACCTGGCCACCAACAAGGTCCTGGCCATGGCAGGCCGCCTGGAGGCCAGGGACTGGATTGACATTTTAAATTGCGACGAGCGGATTCAACCGCTTGGTTACCTGCTCTGGGCCGCGTGCGGCAAGGATCCCGGCTACAACCCTCAATCTTTGCTGGCCATTATTGCGCGCGCCCACTACAGCCAGGCTGAACTCGACGCGCTTGATTTTGAAGGCGCGCATCCCGACGCCCGGGAGCTGGGACAGCGTTGGCATGCCATCCTGCACGCCGCCGGCGATATTGTGAACATTATTCCGGCGGAAAAGATCGGCATGTGCGCAGCCCGTTGCAACGGTGAACTTTTCCGGGGAACGGCGGATGACTTAAACGTGGCCTTGCAGCGCGATGCCATCCGCTTCCATGCCGGGAGAATCGGCGGCGCCTGGCCATCGTTCAAATCCTGACCATCCTTCGTCCCGCCCTATAGCCTGCCTTATTCATGAAAAACAGCAAAAGTGAAATAAGATCTTGAATGCGTATTCCGATCGAAACCGGACAGTGATTCCGATTCAATCCGGACACTAGTTCCGATTCAAATCGGACAGTGATTCCGTTCAAAAAGCTGGCCGGATCGCGGAGGAGCCTTTTCGCGCAGTTGGATCGTCCCGCACTGAGGACTTTGCCGGACATAAGGGGTCACTCAATATTCAATATTTGCCTGGATTTACCGAGCAGGACGGCAAGCGGGTGATATGTATTTTTACCTGATTTCCCGCCCCGGATATTTCAAAATAAAGCTTGCTTTTATTTCTTTGACGATTATATTTTTCATATTTCATGATTATTGTGATCAGATATGAAACCGCCTGACAGGCAGAGGAAGATTCTCGAAAGGCTGACCGCCATCCAGAAGGAATGGAAGGTGGAGGAGCTCTCCGCGGCCATGCAGGTCTCGCCCATCACCATCCGGCGCGATTTGGAAGCGCTCGGGAACCAGGGCGCCATCATCCGCACCTTCGGCGGCGGCCTGATAGACAACCGCCGCCGGCTGGCCGCCTACCACGAGCGCGTCGCCAACAACTTCGAGCTGAAGCAGGCCATCGGCCGGGCCGCGGCCGCTGAAATCCGCAAGGGCGACACCATCCTGCTCAACGACGGCTCAACCACCTTCCACCTCGCCGGGCGGCTGGGCGGCTGCGGACACATTACCCTCTACACCAACTCGGTGGTCATGGTGGGCGAGATCAGCTCCTTCCCCAACGTGCGCCTGAACGTCATCGGCGGAGAATACCACCCCGACTATTTTTACCTGGGCGGCAGCCTGCTCGCGCGGGTGCTTGAGACCATCTCGGCCGACACGGCCTTCATCGGCACCGACGCCGTCAGCCCCGAGGGCGGCTGCTACTGCCAGGACGAGGACACCGCCCGCGTCGCGCGCATGATGATGAAGCAGGCCCGGCGCTCGATCCTTTTGGCCGACCACACCAAGCTGACGTCAAAAGCGGCCGTGAAATTCGCCCGCCTGGACGATTTTGCGCTCTGGATCACGAGCCGGGGCATAAAGATCGGCGCGTTGGGCAAGCTGAGAAAAATGACAAAGATAATGGAAGTATGAAAGAAATGTAGAAGGCAGAATGTAGAATGAAGAATTAAACCCACAGAAAAGGCGGCGGGATCCGTCAGCCTACGGAATGTTCCCGCCCTGCCATGGGATAAAAGATAATACCTCCGGAGGTTTGCAATGAAATACAACATAGCCTGGGCAAAAGTTAACCTGAAAAAAGTCCCGCATCTCGTCAGCCGTGAAATTCCCGGCCCGAAATCGCGGAAAATCCACGGCCGGGCCGCCAAAATCATGAAGGGCTATTCCAGCCAGGTCAAGCTCTTCCCGGTGGCATTTGAAAAGGGCCAGGGCGTCACTTTGACCGACGTGGACGGCAACGTCTACCTGGATTTTTCATCCGGCATTTACGTCACCACGCTGGGGCACTGCCATCCCAAGGTGACCGAGGCGGTCCGGAAATACGCCGGGCAGCTGATGAACTGCCACGATTTCACCACGCCCATAAAGATGAAGCTCCTTGAAAAGCTGGCGGACATCCTGCCGGGCGACCTGAGCGGCGTGCAGCTTTACGACAGCGGCACCACCGCGGTCGAGGCCGGTTTGCGCGTCTGCCGCATGGCCACCGGCAGGCACGAGCTTTTATCCTGCTACGGCGACTTTCACGGCAAGTCCGGCCACGCCGTAAGCCTGGCGCGCATGAACAAGGCCAACGGCCCCACCCGTTCGCCAGGCTTTTACCTGATGCCGCGCCCCAACCCGTACCGTCCGCTCTTTAAAAAAGCGGACGGCACGATAGATACCGATGCCTACATCCGGTTTTACGGCGAATTCATCACCGAGGCCACCACCGGTCAGGTGGCGGCGATAGTGCTCGAGCCCATCCAGGGCTGGGCCGGGTCGGTTTTCCCGCCGGACGATTTCTTCCCGAAGCTGAGGAAGTGGTGCGATGAGCGCAAAATCCTGCTCTTTGCCGATGAAGTCCTGACTTCCATGGGCCGGACCGGCAAATATTTGGCGATGGAGCACTGGGACACAGTTCCGGACGTGGTGACACTGGGAAAAGGATTCGGCAACGGGTTCCCGGTCACGGCCATGGTCGTGCGCGCGCCTTACGCCGAATCGGTCGAAAAGATAAGCGCCTCCACCAGCTACGGCGGCAACCCGATGGCCTGCGCCGCGGCCCTGGCCTCGATCGAGGCGATCGAGGAAGAGGGCCTGCTTGAAAACGCGAAGCGCCTGGAGGACTACTTCGTCCCGCGCCTGGAGCAGATGAAGCGCTCCCACAAGATCATCGGCGACGTGCGCTGCAAGGGCTGCCTGATGGGGATCGAGCTGGTGAAGGATTTGAACACGAAGGAGCCATTTGACGAGGCGGGCAAGCAGGTCTACCAGATGGCCTTCCGCAAGGGCCTGGCCTGGATCCCGGCCGGGCATATTCTGCGCATGAGCCCGCCGATCGTGATGGACCTGGACGTGGCCGCCAAGTGCATGGACATCATTGACGAGGCGATCGGGGAAACGGAGAAAGACCTTGGATTTGGCAATTAGCCACAAAAATGCACAAGAGGCACATGATATGGATGATAAAGAGGTTATGATATTGTGCGACAAAATTCGCATAGCCAGTTTTTCTGCCCATAAGTTCTTGAAACATGGCCACTTGGAAAAGATTTATGAGAATGCCCTGGCGCACCGACTAAAAAAACAAGGTATTGCTTTAGAGCAACAATATGCTTTGAAAGTATTTGACGAGGATGGAACACTTTTGGGTGATTTTTTCGCTGACCTGTTTGTTGAGAAGAATTTGATTGTTGAGATTAAAGCCTGCCGGACATTAGCCGAAGAACATATTGCCCAGATTCTCGGATATTTACGCGCATCACGGATACGTCATGGACTCTTGATTAATTTTGGATCGCCTAAACTGCAAATTAAAAAATTAATTTTGTGATTTTTGTGCATCTGTGTGGCAAGGTATTTATGAAAACAATCAAATTCGGAATAATTGGCGCCGGCCTCATGGGGCGCGAGTTCGCCTCCGCCGCCGCGCGCTGGTGCCACCTCGTCGACGCGCCCGCCCGGCCGGAAATTATCGCCGTGTGCGACAAGAACCCGGCCGTGCTGGAATGGTACAAGACCAACTTTGCGGCGGTGCGCCAATACACGGACGACTACCGCCAGCTGCTGGCCAACCCGGAGGTTGAGGCGGTGTACTGCGCGGTGCCGCACAATCTCCATGCCGAGCTTTATTGCGCCATTATCAGTGCCGGCAAACACCTCATGGGCGAAAAACCCTTCGGAATCGACAGGCAAGCCTGTGATAAAATAATGGCCTGCATAAAAAAGCACCCGGAAGTGCTGGTGCGCTGCTCGTCGGAATCCTTCTTTTTCCCCGCCATGCAGGCCATATTTACGATGCTTGAAAGCGGAAAGTTCGGTCAGATCATCGAGGCCGACACCGGGTTCCTGCACTCCAGCGACCTCGACCCCCTGAAACCGATCAACTGGAAGCGCATGGTGGAATTCAACGGCGAATACGGCGTGATGGGCGACCTCGGAATGCACGCCTGCCACCTGCCCTTCCGCGCCGGCTGGACCCCGAAAAACGTCCGGGCCATCCTTTCCGACATTGTCAAGGAGCGGCCCGACGGCAAGGGCGGGCGCGCGCCCTGCAAAACATGGGACAATGCCACCCTGCTGACCGAGGCCGCGCCGGCGGACGGCTCCGACCCCTTCCCCTGGACAATCAAGCTCCAACGCATCGCGCCGGGCCAGAAGAACAACTGGTACGCGGAAATCATGGGAACCAAGGCTTCCGCGCGCTGGTCGAGCGTCCGCGCGGACATACTGGAAGTTTTGGAATACACCGGCGGCGAGCAGGTCTGGGGGCAGGTCCAGACCGGCCACGAGACGGCCTTCAAGACCATCACGGGCGGCATTTTCCAGTTCGGGTTTTCCGATTCGATCCTCCAGATGTGGGCGGCGTTCTGCCACGAACTGGCCAAGCAAGAGCCGCTTAAAAAATCGGCCGGCTGCGTGACGCCGGCTGAGGCCTCCCTGAGCCACAGGCTTTTCACCGCGGCGCTCAGGTCGCACAAGAACCATGAAACCGTCGAGGTATAAACCGGCCATGCTGGAACTCAATAAAGCCGGCCAGCTGGAGCTCAACCGCGCTGCGGCCCGCAAGGCCTTGGTGGCATTCCGCAAGCAACTGCGCAAGTGGGGCCTTGCCATGCCGGCGGTGAAGCCGCTGGTGCTGGATTTCGGGCTGGGCGATTTTTACCGCACCGGCCTGATCGAATACTGGGTCGCCAACGAAATCAAGGCGGGCTACTGCGGCAAGTATCTGTTTTTATTCGACCGCCAGTCCTGCCCGCGGCACCACCACCTTGAAAAGAAGGAAACTTTTTTTATCGTCAAGGGCACGGTTGAAATGAATTACGGCAGGAAAACTTTCCGGATGAAACCCGGCGACGTTTTGCCGGTTGAATGCGGCAAACCGCATAAGTTCCGCGGCGTCGGTCCGGTCTTGATCCTCGAAATATCCAGGCCCTGCATCATAGCCGACAATTATTTTGCCGACCGGCACATCCCGGTCGGAGGCAATTACAGGAAAGAAACAAAAAAGTCATGACGCTCATGGCCGGTGCTGCAACGCGCGACATCACCCCGGCAATGCCGGTGTTTCTGGCGGGCTATCCGCATGCCGCGCGCGTTTCAACCGGCGCGCACGACCCGCTTCTGGCTTCCGCCATTCATCTTTCCGACGGCCGCACGCCACTGTTGCTGATCGGCCTGGATATTCTATACATCTCCCAACAGTCCACGGCCATTTGCCGCGAAGCCATCAACAAGTCTATCGGGATCCCGGCCGGCAACATCCTTATCAGCGCCACCCACACCCATTCGGGCCCGGTGACGGCGGACCAGCTTGCCTGGCGCAATGATCCGGCCGTGCCAGCCCCCGACCCGGGATACATGGAACACCTACACAACGGCATAATCGGCGCCGGCATTGCCGCGCATACCGCCGCCCAACCGGCTGAAATTGCAATAACCAGCGCCAGCGCCGAAGGAATCGGCCGCAACCGGCTTGACCCCAAAGGTCCTTTTGATCCCGAGGTCGGCCTGCTGGCGGTCAGGAGCAAGAGCGATAGCCGTCTTTACGCGCTGGATATTATTTACGGCATGCATCCGACCGTGATCCATGAGGACACAAAACTCGCCTCGTCTGATTTCCCGCATTATACACGGCAACATATTATTGAAAAACATCCCGGCATAACGCCGGTTTACCACAACGGCCCATGCGGGAATTTAAGCCCCCGTTATGACGTCAAGGGCCAGACTTTTACCGAAGCGGAACGGCTCGGGCGCAAGCTGGGCAAGTTAATTGTGAAATCGCTCAAGGCGCTGAAAGACTCTGACTTTTCTTCAAATATTCCGCTGGTTGTTAAATCCCGCAAAATTAAACTGACACCCAACAAATTTCCTCCCGTGCCGGAGGCCGAAGCCAGGCTGCGCGCGGCGCGCGATCGTTTTGAACAGCTCAAGCGTGAGAGGGCGCCCCGCGGAGCGTTCCGGACGGCCGAATGCGTTGTTTTCGGCGCTGAAAACGCCCTGGCCCTCACGCAGGCGCAAGCCGCTGGCGAACTTGCCCGGCGCCAGGCGGAATATGCCAAAGCCGAGGTTCAGGTTTTGCGCATCGGCGACGCGTTTCTGGCCGGACTGCCGGGCGAGATCTTCGTGGAATACGCGCTCGAAATAAAGCAACGGGCGCCAAAGCGCGCGTTTGTGATCGGCCTGGCCAACGGCGAATTGCAGGGCTACATCGTCACCCCCGCCGCGGCCAGGGCGGGCGGCTACGAGGCGGCCTGGGCGATGTTCGCGCCGGAATCCGGGAGAAGAATGGTCAAGGCGGCGCTGAACCTGATCGATAAAATGAAAGAAGAATGAATAATTAATGAGGTGATATCATAAACTCAACGGAACGCCCCGACAGAGCGGGGCGGCTACAGTTTTGAAATTACCACTCAACGAAAGGAAATATTATGTCAAAAAACATCAGGTATGACAGACTCTTCAACCGCAACGAGCGCGCGGTGATCGTGGCCATGGACCACTGCGAGTTTGACGGGCCCATTCCGGGAATGATTGACCTGGCCAAAACCGCCGCAAAGGTTGACGCCTGCGTGGACGGCATCCTGCTCTCGCCGGCCATGCTGCCCCACTGCGCTCACGCCTTCAACTACAAGGGCGCGCCCATGGCGGTGGTGCGCCTGAACTGGAGCTCCGTGTATTGCTACCAGTGGGGTTACAAGGATTCCGTGACAGTGCCGGCGTTCAGCCCGGCGGAAGCTTTGCGCCTGGGGGCCGACGTGGCCTTAATTTCACTTACCCTGGAAACGGGCAGCGAGGCCAACGACGCCAGGAACGTGGAAGTTTTCCGCAACCTTTGCCGAGACGCCAAGGACCTCGGCATGCCGGTCATCGGCGAATATTACCCGGCCGACCCGGACAATTTAAGCCCGGAAGAAATGCATAAAAAGGTGTTTGCCTGCGCAAGGATCATTGCGGAGCTCGGGGCCGACCTGATCAAGACTTTTTACACGAATAACTTCAAGGCAGTCACCCAAAGCTGCCCGGTGCCGGTTTTGGGCCTGGGCGCGGCCAAGTGCCCGACCCAGGTTGAAGCCCTGAAGCTGGCCGCGGACGAGGTCAGGGACGGTGCCGGCGGCGTGGTTTTCGGAAGAAACGCGATCCAGGTGCCGGACCCGGCGGCGTTCCAGCGCGCCTTGTGCGACGTGGTCAAGCGCCGCGCGAAGCCGGAAGCGGCGGCAAAGCGGCATAAATTATGTGATTAAATTCGAATTACTAAATCCGAAACTCGAAACAAATTCTAAATTCAAATATCAAAATTAAAAAGCCACAATCCGATGTTTCAGATTTTGAATTTTAGGCATTTTTATTTGTTTCGTACTTCGAGATTCGGATTTCGAATTTAGATACAACAATTATATGTCTCATATAGAGGGAGAGAGAAAATGAAAAGAAAGGTGAAGAAAATCAGGGTTGGAGTGTTCGGCGCGCGGCGCGGGGCCACGATGGTGTCGGTTATGCTGCAGCACCCGGAGGCAGAACTCTCGGCCATCTGCGATTATTCAAAGAAATCCATGCAGCATTGCGCGGAATTGATCAAGAAACACAATGCAAGAGTGGTATTGTACAGCGATTTCGACAAGTTCCTGGAGCACGACCTCGACGCGATCGTCCTGGCCAACTTCGCCAACGAGCACGCCCCCTACGCCGTGCGCGCGCTCAACTCCGGAAGGCACGTCACCAGCGAGGTGATCGCCTGCCAGAACCTGGCCGAGGCCGTGGCGCTGGTGGAGGCGGTGGAAAAGAGCCGCAAGGTTTACACCTTCGCCGAAAATTACTGCTACTTCAAGGGCACCCTTGAAATGCAAAGGCTGTACCAGGCCGGGGAAATAGGCCAGTTCCTGCACGCCGAGGGGGAATACGTCCACGACTGCGAATCCATCTGGCCGAACATCACCGGCGGCGAGCGAAATCACTGGCGCAACTTCTGCCCGGCGACGTTTTACTGCACGCACTCCATCGGGCCGATCGTAACCATCACCGGCACGCGCCCGACGCGGGTCACGGGCTACGAAACGCCCAACGTGGTCAAGCGCCGCTTCGGCTGCCGCTCCGCGGACGGCTCCGTGCTCCTGTGCCAGATGAGCAACGGCGGGACGATGAAAGTGCTGCCCTGGGCGAACTTCAAGCGCCACCCGGAGGCCATCTGGTACGCCGTCTACGGCACCACGGGCATGATGGAGACCGACCGCTGGAATGACTGCTATAATCGCGTGCACCTCTTCCGGGAAAACCATCCGCGCTACCAGCGCGACCTGAGCTACATGCCCGATTTCCCCGTTTCGACGGAGCTTTCCCGCAGGATCGGCGGCCACGGCGGGTCCGACTTTTATACGATGCATTATTTCCTGCAGAGGATCCTGGGCCGTCCGGAAGGCAAACACGCCATAGACGTCTACCAGGCCCTGGACATGACCCTGCCGGGGCTGCTCGGCTACCGCTCGATCGTGAACGGCAACATGGCGATTGAAATACCCGATTTCCGGGACAAGAAAATCAGGGACCAGTACCGCCACGACACCTGGTGCTGCGACCCGAAGCTGGCGGGACCGGGCCAGCCAAAATACAACTGGTCGGGCGGCGAGGTAAAGGTGCCGGATTCAGTGTATCGGAAGCAGAAAAAACAATGTCCAAGGTAAAAAAGAAAGGAAGGCACACAGGCACATAGGCAGAAGGCACATAGATATTTTTCTCTGAAATTATTATTACTTTGTGCCTCTGTGACTTTGGCCTTTGTGCCTGTTATATGCCATGAAACTGAATGACAACGCTCAGCTGGCCCTTGACACCATCCGCCAGAAGCCGGTCAAGGGCATCCCGACGGGATTCATCCACCCCATGGAGCACCGGATCATTGACCTCCTGGCGGGTTGCCCGGAAGGAACTTATCAAAGGAAACCGATCGAAACCTACCTGGCGATGCAGAAAACGGCAGGCGCCTGCATGTGCGACCAGTGGATCCCTACCAACCCGCTCAGCATGGGCGACAAGGGCTACGAGGCCGGGACGAAAAAATCGGCCACCACCGGCATTGAACAGATAGTCCGGGACGGCATGGTGATTGATTCGCCGGAAGCGGCGGTTGCTCACATGGAGCAGAAAATTTTCCCGGACCTGCGCCAGCAGATTGAAGCCTGGGACCGGGATCCCGCCGGCGCGGAAAGCGAGCTGTGCCGGCAAATCCTGACTGGAGAAGAAACCACCCAGTTACTTCTCGGCGAGAACATCCTGAAAGTGCCCTACGGTTGCGCCCGGTTCCCGGGTTTCCTTTACGGCCTCTACGGTTACGAAAATTATTTCATGGCCTACGCGCTTTATCCTGAAGTCATCGAGCGCCACTTTGCCCTCGATGCCGACCGCTGGTCCCGCAGGAACAGAGCCGTGGCCAAAGCCTACATAGAAGGCGGCCTGCCGCCCCTGCTGCGCCTGGACCACGACATGGCCGATTCGCGCGGCACGCTGGTTGATATCAAGTCACTGGATAAAATCTGGTTCCCGCATTTTGTCCGCTCGATCAAGCCCATGCTCGACGCGGGCATCAAGATGATCTGGCACTGCGACGGCAACCTGATGCAGATGGTGCCGCGCCTGCTGGAAGCGGGACTTTCCGGCTTCCAGGGCTTCCAGTACGAGGACGGGATGGATTACGAGAAAATCTGCCGGATGAAAACGCGCGACGGCAATTCATTGATCATCGAGGCCGGCGTTTCCGTGACGCGCACGCTACCCTTCGGCAAGCCCGACGACATCCGCAAGGAAATGAAATGGCTGGTTGAGAACGGTCCCAAAACCGGGTTGATCCTCGCCGGCAGCAGCTCCATCGCCCCGGGCGTGCCCTGGGAAAACATGCAGACTTTCGCGGCAGGGCTCAACTACTACCGCCAGCATGGCCGGGAGGGGTCGGGCGCTGTCCCGCCGCCTGCCAAGCAGCAGCTCCAGATGGTGGTATGCCCGCCGCAGATCCTGCCAAAGACGCGCGTGCCGAAATTGCCCCGCGGATACCTCTTGCGACAGTACCGCCCGGAAGACGAAAAATCATACCTTGCGCTTATGGACATGGCCGGATTCAAGAATTGGACGGCCGCGACGCTGAAGCCCTGGTTCGACAGGCTGCTCCCGGATGGCTTTTATGTCATCGAGCACAAGGATACGGGAAAAATAGTCGCCACCGCCATGGCAACCCACTATCCCAGGCCGGAATACCCTTTTGGCGGAGCCTTGGGCTGGGTTGCCGGCGACCCGGAGCATTCCGGGCGCGGCCTGGGCCACGCGGTCTGCGCGGCGGTTCTAAGGCGCTTTGCCCGGGCAGGATACCGCAATATATACCTTTATACGGACGATTTTCGCCTGCCGGCCATCAAGATTTATTTGCGCCTGGGTTTCAAGCCGCATTTGACCGGGCCGGACATGGAAAAGCGCTGGCGGAAAGTCTGTGCAGAATTGAAGCAACCGTATGAGCCGGTCCAAATGAATAAATAATGGAAACAATCCGAAAAAGATTTAACAAGGCGCTGGCCGGCCGGCCGGTTGAGACGCCGGTCTATGCCGTCTACGACTGGTTTGTCAACAACCGGCCGGTGGTTGACTGGGAATATCTTTTCAGCCTCGGCCTGGGCCGGATCAACCACGCCAACCTGGTCAGGCACGCGCATCCGAATTTTGAGTTGAAGGAAACAAAGTCCGAACAGGACGGCAAAACGCGCCGGGACGTCCGGCTGGTCACCGACCGGGGCGAACTGCACGAGTGGCACCTGGGCGAATGGCGCCAGGAGTATTTTATAAAAACCCCGGAAGATTACCGGATCATGAAGCACGCCCTTGAAGGTGTCCGGGTTTTTGCCGATGTAAAGCCTTTCCTGGCATCCGAGGCAAGCCTTGGAGAGAATGGCATAACCATCGGCCAGGTCCAGGGCCTCGGGTCGGGGCGCACGCCCCTGATGGTCCTGCAGATCGACTGGGCGGGCCTTGAACAGTTTTCCGTGGACCTGGCGTACGGAACCCCGGAACTGTTCGAACTGATTGAAGTGATGAATGAAATCAAGCTGGAAGAAATCCGCCAGGCCGCCAGGACCCCCGCAACCCAGATCAAGCTTTGGGAAAATCTTTCCATAGACACCCTCGGCCATGCCCATTACCGGCGGCACCAGGTGCCGCTATATAAACAAATCCTTGAAATCATGGGCGCCGCCGGCAAAAAGCTGCAGGTGCATTACGACGGGCGCCTGAAAGTGATTGCCCCGGACATCGCCGACCTCGCTTTTGACGGCCTAGATTCCTTCACCGAGCCGCCCGAGGGCGACCTTTCAACGTTCGAGGCGCGCCGGGCATGGCCGGACAAATTCCTGTGGCAGAACATCAATTTGAACTGGTACTCGCTCCCGGAAAAGGAACTGGCGGCCCACCTCAAGCGCGTCATCCGGGATGCGGGAAAAAGCCGGCATTGCCTGATGATCAGCGAGGATATTCCACCGAACTGGCAAAAGAATGTTCCAAACGTTCTGAAAATATTGAAAGAAATCAACGGCGTATTGCTTAAACACGAATAAAGCACAAACACCGGGGTCATCCTGCTTCGTTACGTTGCATAAAACTTCGCAGGACAAGTCGACCCCGGCTACAGTAAAAACATCCAATATTTCTACTGTAGCCGGCTCCCGCCTTGCGGGACAAGCTCGGTGCTTGCCACGCCTTTGGCGTGGAGGCCGGAATTAATTTTGGTCAAACACCTTCAACCAATGAAAAACAATGGAAAAAAGTCAGCAACCTCTCCCCTGCCGGTCCGCGAGCTGTATTGCCCGTCGCATTTCGGCAACACCTACGAATCCACCCTGCCGGGTGAAATGATCGCGCTCCTCTCCGAGGCTAAATTCTGGGGTTATAACCGCTTTTCGGACTGGTTCGACACGATCGACCTTTTCGGCGTTTACGCCAAAAAGCAAAGCCTTTTCAACATGCCCGAGGCGATCTGGGCGCGCAAATTCGGCAACTTCAAATGCGCCGCCGATCTCGGCTTCGAACTTGGGCTGGTGGTTACACCGAACCACGTCTTTTCCAACCAGGTGACGCCCGCAAACGAGGCGGAAAAAACCGGGCATTTTTTCGGCCAGCTGGTCTGCCCCTCCAAGCCGGGCGTGAACGAAATGATCCTCAACAACTACCGCAACCTTTTCCGGGATTTCTCGGAGCGCGGCCTGCGCCTGGGCGCAATCTCGGGCGGGGCCTACGATTACGGCGGCTGTGCCTGTGACAGGTGCAAACCGTGGATCGCGAGCTTCGGCAAACTTTTCAAGCAGATCGCCGAGCTGGCAGAAGAATTTTTCGGAAAGATCAGCGTCGAGCTCTGGGGCTGGTGGTGGACTGATGACGACCACCGGTATTTCACAAAATGGGCCGATTCCGAAGCGCCGGGTTTCTTCAAGACAATGGCCTTTCACCTGCCTTACGGCGTCACCGACTACGCGCTGCGGCCAATTCCGAAAAACTGCGCGGAAAAGGCGTTTGTGCACATATCCTACGGAGAAAAAAGCAACCGCGACTCCTACTCCCACTTCGGCGCCAATATAGCCCCGGTCCGCCTGGAAAAAACCGTCAAATATCTCGTTGAACGGAAGGCCGCCGGATTCCTCGCCTATTCCGAGGGAGACCACGACGACGTAAACAAGGCCATTCTCGGGGGCCTTTCCTCCGGCCAATACGCAACCGCCGACGAAGCATTGAAAGCCTATGCCCAGCGCCATTTCGGCACCAGCCCCGCAGGGTGGAGCGAACTTTTACACCGTATGGGCGATTTTGACTCGATAGAAACCGCCAAATGCCGCGAACTGTTCGACAGGCTCGCGAAAGGATCCGCCAAGTCATGGAGGTTCCAGCAGGTTGAAGAGAGGCTGAAAATGGCCGAGGCGCAGCGGGAGGCGCTGGCTGAAAAGGATTGGACGCCAAAGCGAATTGCCGCCGCGAAGGCGTTCGTTGCCGCGAAGGAAAGGCTCTACCGCAATGTCTGGCGGCTCGGCTTGCAGCGCCACATCTTCCGCTTTGAATCGCGCATGCCCGACTGGTACGATGAATTTGTTAAACTGAACGGCTCAAAGAAATTCGAATCCGCCATTGAGAAAAACGACCAGGCCTAAATAAAAGAAAGGAAACATGGAAAAAAATAAAAACATCCGCGTGGGAGTGGTCGGGGTCGGGCGCGGCAGCAGCTTCACCGGCGAGGCCGCGAAGGCGGCCGGATTCGAGCTCGTGGCGGTATGCGACCAATGGGAAGAAAGGCTCAATGAATTCTGCACGCAGAAGAAAGTATCGGGTTACACTGATTACGGCAAGTTCCTGGAGCACGACATGGAAGCGGTGGTCCTGGCAAACTATTTCCACCAGCACGCCCCGTTTGCCATCAGGGCCCTCAAGACTGGCAAGCACGTCATGAGCGAAACGGCCGCCTGCCACACCCTTGGCGAGGGCGTGGAACTCATCCGGGCGGTGGAAAAGAGCGGCCAAACCTACATGTTCGCCGAAAACTATCCCTACATGCGGCACAACCAGGAAATGCGCCGCCTCTTCCACACCGGCGAATTTGGCACGTTTCTCTACGGCGAATGCGAATATGTGCACCCCATGAGCGCGGACGATGCCAACCGGATTTCGATCGGGATCAACCACTGGCGCAACTGGATTCCCGGCTCATATTACTGCACCCACGCCATGGCTCCGGTCATGTTCATCACCGATACCTGGCCGGTAACCGTGAACGGGTTCATGGTCCGCACGCCCCCGGACAGCCCCGAATGGCAGCGCAAGGCGAGATCTTCCGACATAGCCTCCATGATTGCGGTGCGCATGGATAATGGCGCGGTGGCCAAGCTCCTCCAGGGAGGCCTGCGCGGGCACGACGTCTGCACGCGCATCCACTCCGCCAAGGGATACATGGAGGGCCGGGGCGGCCAGGTGACGCTGCTGAGGCAGCAATGGTACGAAAAAAGAAAATATCCCGAACATATGACTTACACGCCGGATTTTCCCATCCTGGGAGAACTGGCCAGGAAATCCGGACACGGCGGCGGGGATTTCTTCATGCTGTATCACTTTGCCGACGCCATCCGCAAAGGCGCCCAGCCTTACCTGGATGTCTACCGCGGCGTGGCCATGTCGATCGTCGGCATCCAAGCCTACCGCTCCGCCCTGGCGGACGGGGCGACGGTGGATATTCCCGATTTCCGCAAGGAATCAGTCCGGAATAAATTTGAAAAGGACGACTGGTCGCCCGACCCGGCGCGGCGCAAAAAAGGCCAGCCCTGGCCGAGCGTCGAAGGCAGGAAAACTCCTTCGGCATTCGCGCTGAATTACGCCCGGAAAATATGGAAAAAATGCGGATATAGAGGAGAGTAATCAGAAGGCAGAAGTCAGAAGGCAGAATGCAGAAATAGATCTTTAAATTTTTTTTCTGACTACTGGCTCCTGACTCCTGAATTCTAATTTATTATGAAACCATTATTTGAAGTCAAGGAAGTTGACCGCGAGTTTTATGAAAAGCGCCTGCGCGACTGGCTGCCGGAAAAGATCATAGACATCCACACCCACGTCTGGCTCAAGAGTTTCAATAAAAGGAAAGACCCTGGCGCAAAATCCAGGACTGTGTCCTGGCCTTCCATGGTGGCGGACCAGAACCCCGTGGAACACCTGGCTGAAACATACAAGCTGATGTTTCCCGGCAAATCCGTCACGCCCCTGATGTTCACCAGCCTTGTCTCTGAAAACAAGCTGGATGAGGCTAATGATTATGTCGCGCGCACTTCGCTCGAAAACAACTTCCCCGCGCTCATTTTTTCCCATCCGCGCTGGGACGGCAACGAACTGCTGCGCAGGATCCGCAAGGGCGGTTTTCTGGGAGCGAAAAGCTACCTGTCGCTTGCCCCCCCTTATCTGCCGGCGAAGGAAATAAGGATTTTCGACTTTTTCCCGCGCCACCAGCTGGAAGTGTTGAACAAGCACGGGATGTTGATGATGCTCCACATCCCGCGCGACGGCCGCCTGCGCGACCCGGTCAACCTGGGGCAGATGCTGGAGATTGAGGAACGTTATCGAAACATCAGGCTGATTATCGCCCATGTCGGCCGGGCCTACTGCCCGGAGGACGTCGGCGACGCCTTCAAGGTCCTGGCAAAAACCAGAAACATGTGCTTTGACTTTTCCGCCAGCACCAACGCGGAGGTTTTCCGTCAGCTGCTGGAAACGGTGGGCCCGAAGCGGGTGCTTTACGGGAGCGACCTGCCTATCCTGCGCATGCGCACGCGCCGCATCTGCGAAAGCGGCTTTTACGTCAACCTCGTGCCGAAGGGGCTCTACGGCGACGTCTCCGGCGACAGGCACATGCGCGAGGTTTCGGGGCAGGAGGCGGAGCGCCTCACGTTCTTCATGTACGAGGAACTGGACGCATTCCGCCGTGCGGCGCACGCCGTCAAATTGAGCGCGCGTGACGTGGAGGATGTTTTCTGCAACAACGCCCGGCGATTGCTGGCGCCTTAAACCTGAAGAACTGCGAAGAAAAAATATTTTACATAAGCTAACGAAGGAAACGAAGTTTTCGCAAAGAAAAGAACCTTTTTCTTCGTTAACTTTGTTGCCTTCTGTTAATTTCATTAATCTGGGTTACGGGCAATAAGTCTGCGTTGGAAAAAAGAGAAAGGAAATAAAATGGGAATCAGCATCGGACTGGTAGGCCTCGGTTCTTTCGGAAGCTGCTTTGCGCCCCTGTTCAAAAGCCACCCGCTGGTGAGCCGGATCGCTCTGTGCGACCGGGAGCCGGAGCGGATAAAAAAGTATGCCGACGACCCGTTCTTCAAGGACAAGTTTAACCCGCGCGACGCGTTTGACTCGCTGGACGCCATCTGCCGCAGCGACCTGGACGCCCTGGTGATCATCACCCAGCCCTGGCTGCACGCGCCGCAGTGCGTCCAGGCCATGGAAGCCGGGAAACACGTCTACAGCGCCGTGCCGATCATCTCGATCCCGGACGACGATGAAATCCTGGACTGGTGCGACAAAATAATCGCGGCCTCCAAAAAAACCGGCCGGCGCTACATGCTGGGCGAGACCACCTTTTACCGCCCGCAGGCCATGTTCTGCCGGCGCAAGGCGGCCGAGGGGGCCTTCGGCGACTTCGTCTACGCCGAGGGCGAATATTTCCACGACGTTGATTCCGGCTGCAATTTACGCGAGGTTTCCAGGAGCCGCCTGGCCAGCAAGGCCGGGCAGGAATGGCACAAGATCAGGGAAAAATACGTCCGGAAAAAACTCAAGACCACCCCCATGCACTACCCCACGCATTCAACCAGCGGCCCGGTTTGCGTGATGAAGGCCCACGCCCTCAAGGTCACATCTTGCGGATATAAAAACCGGAACGATGATCCTTTCTTCAAGGGGTACGATTTCTCGAACGAAATCGCCCTCTACAAAATGAGCAACGGCGCCGCGGTCCGCATCTGCGAGATGCGCGAGACCCCCGGCCAGCCCGGCCAGGACGGCGAAACCTTCCGCATCTTCGGCACGCGCGGCAGCTTTTCGGAGAATAAATGGCACAGCATAACCAGGCCGGACTTTGCAAACCTGGATTACTCCAGGCTGCCCAGGCCGGTTCACCAGGAACTGAGTCGCAACGAGATGTTCGACCCGCTCCCGCCGGAAGTGCAGGAGGCCTTCAAGCGGGCGATGAACCGCAAGGCCGGAGAGAACGACCTCCAGAAAATGGATTTTGTCCCCTCCGGGCACGGCGGCTCGCACCCTTACCTCGTGCACGAGTTCGTGGAGGCGGCAGCTGAAAACCGCCAGCCGGCGATCAACGCCTGGGAGGCCGCGCGCTACATGGCCATGGGCGTCATGGCGCACAAGTCGGCCCTCAAGGACGGCGAGACGCTTTCCGTGCCCGACTGGGGCGATGCGCCGGCAGGGTGAAAATAAGAAAAGTGGAAATAAAAAAGGGGCTGCGAAAAGACATGAAAAGCGTTTTTGACATTTGCGATTTCGGGGCGCAAGCCGGCGGCAAGACGAAGAACACTAAGGCGATCCAGGATGCGATCGACGAGTGCCACCGCGCCGGCGGCGGGATGGTATTGTGCGGCGCGGGCACTTTCCTGACCGGCGCCCTGCTCTTGAAAAGCAACGTGGAGTTGCACCTGGCCGCCGGGTGCCGCCTGGCCGGCAGCGGCGACCTGGCCGATTACCCCGATTTTGCCGCGCAGGGGTTCAGGGGCGAATACGCCCCGGAAAAAAGCGTGAAATACCTCGTCGGCGCAGCCGGCGCGGAAAACATTTCCATCACCGGCCCGGGCGAACTCAACGGCTCGGGCCCTGCTTTTTACGAACCCGATCTCACCGCCGCCAAGCTGCCCAAGCCCCCCACTCCGCGTCCGCGGATAATCATGTTTTTCCAGTGCCGCAAGGTCCTCTTCGAGGGCGCCTCCTTCGCCGATTCGCCCTGCTGGACGTTCTGGCTGATGCAGTGCCGGGAGGTGAACGTTCACCGCGTCAGGATCAGCGGCAACCGCCGCCTGCGCAACGTGGACGGCATTGACGTTGATTCCTGCCGCAACGTGACGATCAGCGACTGCATCATGGACACCGAGGATGACTGCGTGGTCCTGCGCGCCATCCAGAGCATGTATGCCTCACCGGCCGTATGCGAAAATATCACCGTGAGCAACTGCGTTCTCGAAAGCGCCTGCCAGGGCATCCGGATCGGCTGCCCCGGCGACGCGGTCATCCGCAACTGCTCTTTCAGCAACCTCGTCATCAACAGCGCCGCCAACGGGATCACGATCCAGCACCCCAAGCGCTACCTGCCCAAAGGCAGCCGCGGCTTGGCCGACATCCACGACATTGTCTTTTCGAACATCGCCATCAACTGCCGCTCGAAGCCAATCTGGATATTCGTAGAGGAGGAGATCGCCCTGCAGCGGCTTTCCGACCTGAGCTTTGCGAACCTCAGGATAAAAAGCGGGGACCCTTGCCTGGTCCAGGGGAGCCGGGAAACGACAATCCGGAACATAAGCTTCAGCAACATTGAAATTGAAACATCCGGCGACGACGCCATAATCTTGCGCAACTGCGAGAACGTGAGGCTGGACAATACGGGGCTGACAAACCGGCGGGAGCAGCCCGCGGGCGCGGGCCAGGCCGCCGTATGAACAACTTAAGGAGAAAAGAAGGAATGTTAAAAAAAGAGACGATCAAGATCGGATGGGCCGAAACAGACATCACCCCCCGCGGCAAATGCGAGCTGGCCGGGCAGTATTACCAGCGGGTTTCACGGGGCATCCATTCCCCCTTAAGCGCGATTGTCCTGGCCTTGAAGTCGGAATCCGGCGAGCAGGCCGTCATGATTTCCGTCGACCTCGTCGGCTTCCCGATTGAATTCCTCAACCGGCTGAGGGAAACGGTCAGGCGCCTTGAGCCGGAAGTTATCCCTGAAAAAATAATCATGAACGCCATCCACACCCACAACGCCCCGGCCGTTTACACCGGGCGCGAATGGTGGGAACCCGATCCCGGCGCGGTCAAACCGGAAGATTACCGCGAGATTGTGATTGAGCGCCTGGCCAGGGCCGTCCAAGCCGCATGGAAAAACCTGGCCCCGGGCATGACCGCCTCCGCCTGCGTCCCGGCTGTGCTGGGGCACTGCCGCCGCGCGGTTTACGCCGGCGGCCACGCCGAAATGTACGGCGACACCTCCCGCGCCGACTTTGAAGGCATGGAGGGCAACGAGGATTCCGGCGTGGAGCTGCTTTTCACCTATGACGCGGCGAAAAAGCCCACCGGCGTCATCCTCAACGCCGCCTGCCCCTCGCAGGTTATGGAGGCGACTTACATGGTTTCATCGGATTTCGCCGGGGAATGCCGGCAGCTGCTTAAAAAACGCTTTGGCAAAAAGTTCCATGCGCTTTACCAGGTTTCATCCGCCGGCGACCAGTCCCCGCGCGACCTGGTCCGCAACCGGAACGCGGACTTCTGGAGCGCAAGGGGCGCGGCCGTCCTCGGCGAACGACTGGCCGGAGCGGTCATCTCGGCCGCAAATACCTTAACCGCGGACGCAGTCCAGGCAAGGATTGAAATGGCCCACAAGGTCAGGAACCTGGTCCTGCCCGGACGGCTGCCTGGCAAAAGCGAGAAGGATGCGGCTGAAAAGGAAATGAGAAGGCTGGAGGCAAAGATGCCGTCCCGGGAGGCCTACGCGGATTTCACGGCCGAGGTGAAACGCAATGAGAAAATACCCAACCGGTCCGGGCCCTACGACAGCAAGCTGCACCACTTTGTCCTGATCCGCAACGCGGAAGCCGTTTTCAAGCGCTGGAATGAGCGGAAAACTGCGGAAAAATACGAAATGGAACTGCATGTCCTGCGCCTGGGCGCCATCGCTTTCTGCACAAACCCGTTCGAGCTTTTCCTGGACTACGGCCAGCGGATAAAGGCCCGGAGCCCGGCGGCCAGGACTTTCGTGACCCAGCTGGCCTGCGGAACGGGCGGCTACCTGCCCTCGCCGGCGGCCGAGCGCCGCGGCGGCTACGGCGGCCTCATCATCAACGGCAAGGTCGGCGCGCCGGGCGGCAAAATACTGGTTGAGGAAACCCTGAAAGATATTTGTGCTTTGTTTTAGTCTGGCGGTGCATGAAGTATGTAACAGGTGGCTGCGGACGGAGCGGATGCCGGAAATGCGTGATTGCTCATCCTTGCGGGTGCGCAGGAAAAGTTATCGATAAAATCGCGACTATTCTGGATTCCCGATCAAGTCGGGAATGACAAACGAATGTATCCGGCCTGTCATTCCCGCGAAGGCGGGAATCCAGTGTGACATTGAAATTACTATACTTATATTTAACGGAAAGGCTTGATCCATGAAACTGAATATAACCGCAGGATTTATCGGTTTCGGGGAAGTGAACACCCCGCGGGAAATAATTGAAACCAAATGCGCCTCCGCGCAAGCCCTGGTAAAGGCGCTCGGCATCGATCTCGCCGCGGCCGGGCCGGTCGCCGACGACCCCGACGGCGGCCAGGCCGACCGGGCCGTCGCGGCATTGAAGAAAGCTGATTTTGATTTCCTGATTGTATGCGTCGCCGGATGGATACCCTCCTGGGCGGTACTGCGCGTCATCGAGCCTTTCAAGCACAAACCCATGCTGCTCTGGGGACTGACCGGCTGCCGTTCAAAGGGCCGCTTTGTCACCACCGCCGACCAGGCCGGGACAACCGCCCTGCGCAAGCCGATGCGCGACATGCAATTCCGCTTCAAATACATGGTGAACCGCCTGGGGGAAAAAGCCGACCGGGATGAGATTCTTTCGTTCGCTCTCGCCGCCGCGGCAACCGGCAAACTGCGCCGGGCCAGGATCGGCATGGCCGGCTACCGCGACATGCGCCTATACGGCACCCTTTACGACGGCGTATCCCTCAAGGGGCGCATCGGGCCGGAAATCGAGCACTTCGACCTGCTGGAAATCGCGCAGCTCATGGAATCGGCGCCCGCGGCCGGCGTGGAAGCCGCCGTCAGGCATATGCGCAAAAACTGGCGTTTTATCCGTCAGCCCGGGCCGGAAACGCTGATGAAGACCGCGCGCCTCTACCTGGCGCTGAAACGCAAGATCGAGGAAAGGGGCTACGAGGCGCTTTCATATTCCGACGTGGACGGCGTGAAAAAGCTGCTGAAATTCGCCCCGGCGGGCGCGCTGACCCTCCTGCACGACAACCTGCGTATTTGCTCCATACCCGAGAACGACTCCATGGGCGCCGCAACCCAGCTCCTGGCAAAATACCTGGCCGGCCAGGCGGCGGCCTACCTAGAGTTTTACGAGTTCACCCGCAAGGGCGCCCTGATGGGCGTGCCCGACTACGTTCCCGGCGAGATTGTCAGGGGCAAGGTGACGATCCTGCCCAACGCCTTCGGCGGCTTCGGCGAGGGGCTGCTGAACGTTTCCAGGCTCAAGACGGGCCCGGTGACCATTGCCAGGATGGGATATGGCGGCGGCGATTATTGCCTGCACGTTATGACCGGCAGGGCCAAGGCTCCCCGCAGGTGGGAGGAAGCCGGCTGGGCCCCGCCCGCGCCGCGCCTGCCGAGTCTTGAAATAGACTTCGACGGCGATACGGAAAATTTCATTCAAAACGTTCTCGGCCAGCACTACATCCTGGCCTACGGCGACCAGCGCGCAAAGTACCGCGATTTATGCGCGCTGCTGGACATTAGGCTGATATAACAGTAAAGGGACAACATGAAAAAAATAAAAATCGGATTGCTGCCGCTGTACCTGGAGCTTTACGACCGGATTTCAACCCCGGACAAGAGGAAGCCGCTGGAAGCGTTTTATGCGGCCGTCGCGCAAGACTTCCGCCGGCGCGGCCTGGAGGTGGTGGAAGCGCAAGTCTGCCGACTGAAGAAAGAGTTTGCGGCGGCAATCAGAAAATTTGAAACAGCCGGGGCCGACGCCATCGTCACCCTGCACCTGGCCTACTCACCCTCGCTGGAATCTTCCGAGGCCCTCGCGCGCACGGACCTGCCGGTGATTATCCTGGATACCACCCCTGACTATGAATTCGGCCCGGGCCAGTCGCCGGCAAAAATCATGTTCAACCACGGCATCCACGGCGTCCAGGACATGTGCAACCTGCTCATCCGCAACAACAAGCCCTTCGAGATCGAGGCCGGGCACTGGCAGAAATCCGACGTGATCGCGCGCGTCATCCGCCATGCGCGCGCCGCGCAGGCCGCCACCAAGTTCCGCAGGAGCCGCGTCGGAAGGATCGGCCGCTCCTTTGCGGGCATGGGAGATTTTGCGGTGCCGCCGGAAATCCTGAAAAAGAAGCTTGGCATAAATATCATCCCCTGCGATTGCCGCGGCTTGAGCCGGGTTTGCGCCGCGATTCCGGAGCGCGAACTGGAGCTGGAAATCAGGAGCAACCGCCGGATTTTCGCGGTCAGGCCGGGGATCGAAAAGGCGCACCGGCGCTCGGCCCTGGTCGGCCTGGCGGTGCGCCGCTGGATAGAAAAGGAAAAGTTGACGGCCTTCACGGTCAACTTTCTGGATGTGACGCGCGCCTCGGGCCTGCCGACCATGCCCTTCCTGGAAGCTGGCTTAGGCATGGCGCGCGGAACGGGCTATGCCGGCGAGGGCGACGCTCTCACCGCGGCCCTCGTGGGCGCCCTGGCCACGATCTACCCCGCCACAACTTTCACGGAAATGTTCTGCCCGGACTGGAAGGGCCAGAGGATTTTTCTGAGCCACATGGGGGAGGTCAACACCGCGCTGCTTTCGGGCCGGCCCGACCTCGTCGAATATCCCTTTGTGTTCGGCGAAGCCGAGAACCCGGTCAAGCCGGCCGGATGCCTGCGCCCCGGCAAGGCGGTTTTCGTGAACCTGGCCCCTCTGCCGGGAAACAGTTTCCGGCTTATCCTTGCCCCGGTTAACATGCAGGCCGCCGGGAGGGGAACCGACCGTTTTGCGGACGCCGTGCGGGGGTGGATGAAGCCGGGCGCGGAAATTCCCGATTTCCTGGCCGCCTACAGCCGGGCCGGGGGCACCCATCACGCGGCGCTCGTCTATGACGCCGACATGTTTGTTTTGTCCGGTTTCGGCAAACTGATGGGATGGGAAACGGTTGTTCTCTAAATTATTATGTTAAAGAAGTTCAAAGTTCATGGTTCGCAGTTAAAAATTTTATAAATTTATTCTTATTCAATAAACCATGAACTTTGAACTGTGAACCTGGCAACCTGAAAATGAAAACCGAAGCATATCTGGGCCTTGACCTCGGCGGAACCGGCGTGAAGGCGGGCGTGTTCAGCCGCCACGGCAAAATGCTCGCGTTCGGGCGCAGGCAATTCGAGCCGACCGTGTCCCGCGAGGGGCACGTCGACATACCGGTTGAAACCATCCGCGAAGCCGCCCGGTCGGCGGTCCGGGAGGTTGCCGGCAAATGCGGCGCTGAAATCCTTGCCATGGCGGTGTCGTCCCAGGGCGAAACCTTCGTAACGCTGGACGCGAAAGACCGCCCCATCCACGACGCCATCATGTGGTATGACAGCCGGGCCGAAAAACAGGCGGCCGAGCTGCGCCGGGCGGTGCAGGCGGCCACGGGCCGGCCGTCTTCCATTGATGCGATCGTGACGGTGTCCAAGATCAAATGGCTCAAGGAAAACCGGCCGGGGCCCATGCGGAGAGCGCGCCGCCACCTGCTGCTTCCGGATTACGTTTCCTACATCCTCACGGGAAGGGCGGCGACCGACATCAACACTGCCGGGTCAACCGGCATGATGGCGCCCGGCGGCCGGGCATACGATCCGGCCGTATTAAAAGCCGGCGGCATTGACGAACACCAGCTGGCGGATGTCCTCCCGCCGGGCACGCCCATTGCGAAAATAAGATTACAGGCCGCAAAAGCATGGGGGCTTTCACCCGGCACGCTGCTGGTGGCCGGCACCAACGACCAGTATGCCGGGGCGCTCGGCGCCGGCAACTGCCGGCCCGGCATCCTGTCCGAAACAAGCGGCACCTGCCTGGCGCTGGTCACCCTGACCGCAAAACCGCCGCGCGCTTTGCCGGAGGGCCTGATGAGCGGCAGCTTCCCGGTTCCCGGCCACTGGTTCATCCTGGCCTATTCGAAGACAGCCGGCCTGGTGCTGGACTGGTTCCGGAATGAATTTTACCGCTCGGCGCCGTGGAAGGACATGGAGGCCGCGGCCAAGGCCGTCCCCGCCGGCTCCAACGGCCTGCTGGCGCTGCCGCATTTTGACGGCACCATTTCACCGGTGGGCAATCCCTCCGCGCGGGGGGCATTCTGCAACCTCACCCTGCGGCACAAGAAGGCGGACATGTTTCGCGCCCTGCTGGAATCGCTGGCCTTTTCCCTGCGCGAGAATATGGAGATCATCGCCCGCAGCGGCTATGATCCGCAGGTTGTGCGCTCCATCGGCGGAGGCGCCCAAAACAGCCTCTGGCTGCAGATCAAGGCCGATGTAACCGGCAGGGAAATCGAAAAGCCGGCCGTATCAGAGGCGGCCGTGTTCGGGGCCGCGATGCTGGCGGCGGCAGGCCGGGGCGAATTCAAAACCGCGGCCGAGGCAAGCGAAAAATTTTACAGGACCAGGCGAATCTTCGCGCCGGACCGCCGCAACGCGCGCCAGTACCGCGCCGCCTTCGAAGGCTACCTCCGCCTGAAAGAGCAGCTCTACAACGAGCCGCGCGCCCGGCAAGAATAAATGCTGTATTTTTTTCTTTTCATCCCGCGCGATTTGCTTATAAATTCAAGGCAATGAAGTTTTCCTTTTCAGCCGCGCTTGCTGTTTTCATTTCCCTGCCGGCGTTCTTTCCCGCCGCCCAAGCGCAGCGCGTTGTCGTGAGCAAGAGCCTGGGCGAGGTTTCATTCCTGGATCTTTCCGGGCTCCGGACCGGCGGCGACGCGGTCGCTTCCGGTTTCCGCATGGTCCTGGAGTCGGACCTGACGCGCTCGGGCTGGTTCAACCTGACCGGCGGCGGACGCGCCGAGTTCACGGTGCTGGGTTCGATCGAGGCCGAAGGCGGCCGGATAAGCGCCAGCTGCGAAGCCTACAGGACCATGACGAGGGAACGGTGCCTTTCGGAATCATACCGCGGCGGGGCCCACGAGGCGCGCGCCCTGGCCCACCGCATGGCCGACGACATAGTCCGGGCCCTGACCGGGCACCCGGGCATGGCCGCCTCAAAAATAGTCATGGTGGGGAGCCGCACCGGCAAAAAAGAGCTCTACCTCTGCGATGCCGACGGCGCCGGCCTGCGCCAGCTGACCCGTGACAACGCCATAAGCCTTGCGCCGCGCTGGAGCCCGGACGGCCGGCAGATCGTGTATACATCCTATTACCGCACGCAATTCCCCGACATATTTCTTGTAACCCTTGCCACCGGCGAGCGCCGCTGCCTGGCCAATTTTCCCGGATTGAACTCCAGCGCTTCCTTCGCGCCCGGCGGCAGGGAGCTGTCCCTGATCCTTTCCAAGGACGGCAATCCCGACCTTTACGTGATGGATGCCAGGGGCGACCGCATCACCAGGCTCACCGCGACCAAGCGGGCGGCCGAGGCCTGCCCTTCATGGTCGCCGGACGGGAACGAAATCGTCTTTGTTTCCGACTCGCCGG
>Ga0172380_10001755_pt1 | contig 36699 bp, 35 predicted proteins | sample Leawe162metaG_FD_119747 | JGI IMG/M metagenome (GOLD analysis project Ga0172380, IMG submission 119747) | Leachate microbial communities from a municipal landfill in Southern Ontario, Canada - Leachate well 162 metaG | ecosystem: Engineered > Solid waste > Landfill > Unclassified | place...
AGAAACTGGCGGCCGAAAGCGGTTCTGCTTCAACTGGCACGACCAGCCTCGGTGCTTTGCTCAAAGCCAAGTTGAACAACCCGCAGCAATAGCCGACGAGCTGGCCATGACCAAATCCGAGTTGATTGACAGATTGGCAGCGCGTTTTCCACAGCTGGTGGCGAAAGATGCCGATTTTGCCGTGAAGATGATTCTCGATGCGATGGCCGCCGCACTGGCGCGCGGCGAGCGCATCGAAATCCGCGGCTTCGGCAGCTTCGCGCTGAACTATCGGCCGCCGCGCGTCGGACGCAATCCCAAGTCAGGCGAGAAAGTGCAGGTTGCAGAGAAGTATGTGCCGCATTTCAAGGCGGGCAAGGAATTGCGCGAACGCGTTGATTTGAGTCATTGATCGATGGTCGCTCCGTTGCTGCGGCGGGTTGGCAGCCGGCGAGTGTGAAACAGTGCGGGCGGTATTCGTTGCCATGGGTTACGAATACCGCCCTTTCCCTCTGAATGGCGATGCGAATTGTTATCTGGTTATTGCGCGCAATCATATTTGTAGCCCTGTTCGGACTGGCGGTCAAGAATAGTGCTTCTGTAGATGTGCGTTTGTATCTTGATACGGTTTGGCAGGCGCCCTTGGCGCTGGTGATACTTGCGAGCTTTGCCGCAGGTACTTTGATTGGCATGACTGCATTGGTGGCTACATTGATCAGGCAGCGGCGCGAAATTGGAAAACTGCGTGGCCAAGTCCGTGGGGAGCCAGATAACAAACTGAGCGATCAAGGGCATTCCCAGGCCGAAGGCGTTGCGTGAAATGAGCGGCGGATTTGAAATTCAACTCTGGTGGCTTCTGGCGCTGCCTCTATTCTTCGTTCTTGGCTGGATCGCTGCCCGTATAGACATCAAGCATCTGGTCCGTGAGTCACGAACCTTGCCGCGTTCATACTTCAAGGGACTCAATTTTCTACTCAACGAGCAGCCCGACAAGGCCATTGAGGCATTTCTCGAAGCGGCGCGAGTTGATCCGGAAACCATAGAATTGCACTTTGCCTTGGGCAATCTGTTTCGACGGCGCGGCGAGACAGACCGTGCCATCCGGGTTCACCAGAATCTTATTGAACGCGATGAGTCGCAAAATCAATTGAGTGATGACCAACGTCTGCATGCACTGTCAGAACTTGGACAGGATTATCTCAAGGCAGGGTTGCTCGACCGTGCCGAGGAAGTTTTTCTCAAACTGCGCAACACCAGTCGCGACGAAGATGCACTGCGCTTCCTGCTCGAAATCTATCAACAGGAAAAGGAATGGCAAAAAGCCATCGACATCGTGCAACAGCTCCCGGAACATTCCGGACATATCTGGCAGAAGCAGATCGCCAATTTTCATTGTGAACTGGCATCCGCGGCGTTGCTTCGAAGCGACTTGAGGGAGGCGTCAGGAAGGCTTGAGATGGCACTTTCCTGCAATCGAAAATGTGTCCGAGCCACCCTATTGCAAGGCGAACTGGCATTGGCTGAGAGCAACACTGCGGCAGCCATAGAAGCCTGGCAGCGGGTTGAACAGCAAAGCCCGATTTACCTGGCACTGGTGGCTGGCAAGCTCATGGAGGCGTTTCGACGACAGGGCAGCGAGCAGCAGGGAATTCAACTGCTGCGGAACTGGTTCAAATTGCACCCATCACTCGATTTGCTCGATGCGGTATTCCACTCTGAACTTCAGGGCGAAGGCGCGGAAGCCGCTTATCAGTTGGTGCGCGATGAACTGCGGCGCAATCCGACGCTTTTGGGGTTGGACAAGCTGCTGGAAGCCCAGATCCTGTTGGCGCCGCAGGAACGGCGTGCCGATCTGGAGTTGATCAAGAACCTGGTTCACAATCATACCCGCCGCGTTGCAAGGTATTGTTGCGATAGCTGCGGTTTCAAGGCGCGTCAGTTTTATTGGCGCTGCCCGGCCTGTGGCGGCTGGGAAACTTTTCCGCCAAAACGGACGGAAGAGTTTGATTTGACTCCATAGGCCCTAAACTCATGGTTACCTCATTCGCAAGGATTCCAGCATGAAGATCACTGTCATCGGTACCGGTTATGTCGGACTGGTTGGCGGAGCCTGCCTCGCTGAGGTTGGCAACGACGTTCTCTGTCTTGATGTCAGTGCCGAGAAAATTCGCATGCTCAATGAAGGTGGCATTCCTATTTTTGAGCCCGGGCTTGAGGCCATGGTGGCCAGGAACCGTGTTGCCGGCCGCTTGAAGTTCACCACCGAGATGGTGGACGCGGTTGCGCACGGCAGTATCCTGTTCATTGCCGTTGGAACACCGCCGGACGAAGACGGGTCGGCTGATCTGCAATACGTGCTTGCCGCAGCACGCGGCATCGGGCAGTACATGGATGGCTACAAGGTTGTTGTTGACAAGTCTACGGTGCCGGTTGGTACTGCTGACAAAGTGCATGCGACGATCGCCCAGGTATTGCAGGACAGAGAGATCAAACTCGATTACAGCGTTGTCTCCAATCCGGAATTTCTCAAGGAGGGAGCCGCCGTCGAGGACTTTATGAAACCTGACCGCATTGTGGTCGGTGCAAATGATCCACGCGCCATTGAAATGATGCGCCAGTTGTATGCGCCGTTCCAGCGCAATCACGAGCGTCTCATCATCATGGACGTGCACTCGGCAGAATTGACAAAATATGCAGCCAACGCCATGTTGGCAACGCGTATCAGCTTCATGAACGAGCTCGCCAATCTGGCTGAAAAATTGGGTGCCGATATCGAACTGGTGCGTAAGGGGATCGGATCGGATCCGCGCATCGGTTTTCATTTCCTGTATTCGGGCTGCGGCTATGGCGGCTCCTGCTTTCCCAAGGACGTCCAGGCCTTGATTCGAACTGCCGATGAAGCGGGGCAAAAGCTGCAGATACTCAATGCGGTCGAAACCGCCAACGAAGCTCAGAAGCACGTCCTGCCGGCAAAGATCGTCAAACGTTTTGGCGAAAACCTGAAAGGTTTGCGCTTCGCTCTGTGGGGGCTGGCTTTCAAACCGAATACCGACGATATGCGCGAGGCTCCCAGCCGCGTGTTGATTGATGAGTTGCTGACTCGCGGCGCCAGCGTCACTGCCTATGATCCTGTCGCCATACACGAAGCGCAACGCATCTTCCAGGGTGAGACTCGCATCAACTACACCGCAACACCAATGTCTGCGCTTGAAAATGCTGATGCGCTGGTGATTGTCACGGAATGGAAGGAATTCAGAAGCCCTGATTTTCTCTGCATCAAGAGCATGCTCAAGCACGCGGTGATTTTCGACGGCCGCAACCTTTACGAGCCAGCGCAGCTGCGAGAGGCTGGCATCGAGTACCACGCCATAGGCAGAACCTAGCTCACAATTCACAATTTACAATGCACATACCCGACACTTCCCAAACACGTGTGCTCATAGTGGGCGATGTCATGCTGGATCGCTACTGGTTCGGTGACGTCAGCCGCATCTCGCCTGAGGCGCCGGTGCCTATCGTCAAAATCGGCAGGGTGGAAGAGCGTCCCGGTGGGGCCGCGAATGTGGCCCGCAATGCTGCCGCACTGGGAGCGCAAACAACCCTCCTCTCGGTGGTTGGTGCCGATGAGGCAGGAAAGACTCTGGCGCTATTGATGGCCGCCGAAGGCGTGACAACCAGTTTTCACAAGGACCCGCAGCTTGCCACTACCGTCAAGCTGCGGGTGATTGGGCGTCAGCAGCAGTTGTTGCGCATCGATTTCGAAACTCCGCCCGCGCATGAAGTGCTCCACGGAAAACTTCGCGAATTCGAACAACGCCTGGCACAATGCGACGTGGTCGTCCTTTCCGATTATGGCAAGGGCGGACTTGCCCATATCGCCGAAATGATCAAGCTCGCGCGCGATGCAAACAAGCCGGTTCTGGTCGATCCAAAAGGTGAAGACTTTGCCCGCTATGCCGGTGCCAGCATGCTGACGCCCAACCGCGCAGAATTGCGGGCGGTCATGGGTCAGTGGTCGAGCGCATCCGAGCTTGAGAAAAAGGCACAGAATCTGCGTAACAGCCTCGGCTTGCAGTCTTTGCTGGTGACGCGATCAGAAGAAGGCATGTCATTGTTCACGGTCGATGGTGCAGTGCATGAACCTGCTCTGGCACGCGAGGTCTTTGATGTCAGCGGTGCCGGCGATACGGTGATCGCCACTTTGGCGGTGATGCTTGGTGGCCGCATGGACCTGTCTGCCTCAATGCGAATCGCCAATCGAGCGGCGGGTATTGTGGTCGGAAAATTTGGTACGGCGACCTGTACACTGGCGGAATTGGCGAACGAATAACGCAGTTTTACGAAAGAATCGTATGTATACCATTGTGACCGGTGCTTGCGGATTCATAGGTGCCAATCTGGTGAAGGGCTTGAATCGACAGGGAAGCGACCGCATCATCGCCGTGGACAATTTGAGTCGTGCCGACAAGTTCAAGAACCTGGTTGATTGCGAAGTGGTTGAGTATCTCGACAAGCAGGAATTTCTGGATCTCGTTGAAGATGGTTATTTTGATGGCAGTGTGGAGGCCGTTTTGCACCAGGGCGCTTGTTCCGACACGATGGAAAGCGACGGCCGTTACATGATGATGAACAACTACCGGTATTCATCCACTCTGCTGGACTTTTGTCTCGACCAGGAAATTCCTTTTCTGTACGCCTCTTCGGCAGCTGTCTATGGCAACGGCAAGCGGTTTGAGGAGGACCGTGCCTGTGAAGCACCGCTGAACGTCTATGGCTATTCTAAATTTCTCTTCGATCAGCGTGTGCGACGACGTCTGCAGGATGCCGTGTCCCCGGTGGTAGGCTTGCGTTATTTCAATGTCTATGGTCCTGGCGAGCAGCATAAACAGCGGATGGCTTCTGTTGCTTTTCATTTGTACCACCAGTTCCAAACGAGTAGCCGCGTCAAGTTGTTCGAAGGTTGCGATGGCTATGCCGATGGCGAGCAGTGCCGTGATTTCGTCTATATCGATGATGTCGTGAAGGTCAATCTGCATTTCCTTGAGCAAAGATGTTCAGGTATATTCAACCTCGGTAGCGGCCGGGCCGAACCGTTCAATGCGGTTGCGCATGCCACAGTCAATGCGTGTCGTGTGGCAAGGGGTGAAACTCCGCTGTCTCTGGCAGAGCAGAAGCAGCAGGGACTGATCGAATATGTGGCTTTTCCGGAAGCATTGAAAGGCAAGTACCAGAGCTTTACCCAGGCCGATCTATCCAACCTGCGCGCGGCCGGCTACCGCGGTGAATTTGCCACGGTGGAGCAGGGCGTCGGACAGTACGTCAAACACTTGTCGAGTATTTGATATTTTTTAGGAGAAATCATGAAGAAAATTGTTTACGCTTTACTGGCATGGTTCATCGCGATTCAATGGGCATTTGCTGCCGTCAATATCAATTCCGCCACGGAGGCGGAATTGGACAAACTGCCGGGTGTCGGGCCGGCCAAGGCCAAGGCGATCATTGAGGATCGCAAGAAGAATGGCCCGTTTAAAACTGCTGACGACCTGAAGCGGGTCAAGGGCATTGGCGACAAGAATTTCGAGAAACTCAAGGGCGAGATCACCGTGGATGGGGCCGCTGCGGCACCCAAACCTGAAGCCAAACCTGAAGCCAAGCCTGCTGCAACTTCAACAGCAAAACCCGCAGCCGCTGCTCCGGCGGAAGCGAAGAAGGACGCCAAGAAATAGTCTCCGGAAGTCACCGGATTATCTCCGCGATAAACACCAGGGGCCGGCCATAAAGACACTCGATGACTTTGTCGGCAATACGCCCCTGGTGCGTCTCAAGCACATCCCCGGCAAGCGCAACGAGGCCAGGCGCAACCACATCCTGGCCAAACTGGAAGGCAACAATCCGGCAGGTTCGGTCAAGGACCGTCCAGCGCTGAGCATGATTCTTCGTGCCGAGGAGCGCAGGCAAATCCAGCCCGGCACAACCTTGATCGAAGCCACCAGCGGCAATACCGGCATTGCCCTGGCGATGGTCGCAGCGATGCGCGGCTATCGCTTGGTCCTGGTCATGCCCGAAAACCAGAGCGTCGAACGGCGCCAGGCGATGCGCGCCTACGGCGCCGAACTGATTCTCACACCCAAGGCGGGCGGCATGGAGGGGGCGCGCGATCATGCCGAAAAGTTGCGTGATGCCGGGCGCGGCATCATCCTCGATCAGTTTGCGAATCCCGATAACCCGTATGCTCACTACCATGGCACCGGACCGGAAATCTGGCGCGATACGGACGGCGGCATCACGCATTTCGTCAGCAGCATGGGTACCACCGGAACCATTATGGGCGTATCGCGCTTTCTCAAGGAAAAGAAGCCATCTGTACAGATCATTGGCTGTCATCCCGAAGAAGGCTCGCAGATTCCCGGCATACGGAAATGGCCCGAAGCTTACCTGCCCAAAATTTATGACCGTTCTCGCGTCGATAGAATCGAGTCGGTCACACAAGCGGAAGCCGAGGAAATGACACGGAGGCTGGCGCGCGAGGAAGGCATATTTGCGGGTATTTCTTCAGGCGGTGCATTGACCGTGGCTTTGCGTCTGGCAGAAGAACTGAGCGATGCATTGATTGTGACCATCGTCTGCGATCGTGGTGACCGTTATTTGTCAACCGGTGTTTTCCCCGCGTGACGCTTCGCAACTTCCAACCAGCAGCAATCGACCAATGGCCTGGCCTGCATCCGGGAGCAGGCAAGTGAGTTCAACCCTGGTTTTCGACATAGAGACAATTCCTGACGTGACAGGCTTGCGGGTTCTGCATGGGCTTGATATTGATTTGTCCGATGCGGAAGTGGCCGAGTTCGCCTTTCAGAAACAACGCGCAAAAAACGGCAGTGACTTCCTCCCACTTCACTTGCAACGAGTTGTGGTGATTTCCTATGTGCTGCGCGACGCCGAGAAATTTCTTGTGCGTTCCTTGGCAGAACCCGAATCGGGCGAAGCGCAGATCATTCAGCGTTTCTTCGACGGCGTTGAGAAATTCACGCCACAACTGGTTTCATGGAACGGGGGCGGCTTCGACCTGCCGGTCCTGCACTATCGCGGTCTGATTCACGGCGTCACCGCTCCGCGCTATTGGGAGATGGGAGAGGGCGATTACCGCGACAGCCGGGAGTTCAAGTGGAATAATTACATCAGCCGCTACCATGCCCGTCATCTCGATCTGATGGATCTCCTGGCGATGTATCAGCCACGTGCTGCCGCTCCCCTGGATCAACTGGCCAAATTGATGGGCTTGCCAGGCAAACAGGGCATGGCCGGCGATGCGGTCTGGACCGCTTGGCTGGGTGGCAGGATCGATGAAATCCGGGATTATTGCGAAACCGATGTCGTGAATACTTACCTGGTATACCTTCGTTTTCAGAAAATGCGCGGCCTACTGACGGTTGCCGATCACGACGCCGAAATCCTTTTTGTTCGCAATCAATTGGCAGCACTGAACAAGCCGCATTGGCAAGTATTCCTCGACAGTTGAAGAAAGGGCCGCGTTGGCCTTGACCTTTAATCTGCAGCAAGAATTTGCCATAATGACCGTTCCTGAAACCGCAATCAGCTTACGAGAATGCCATGGAAATCAACAAGGACAAGACGGATTATTACTACGCACTGGTAGAGGAAGCTTGGACACTCAGCGATGCGGCCCGTGAATACGTCAAGAAAGCGGAACGCGAAGTGCCTCTTCAGGAGTTGGTCGACAAGATATTTCTGCCTTCCGGCAAGGTCGATGTAGAAAAGACCCAAAAGGAAAGCGGCAATCCACCCAAAATTTTCCTTCAATCGCCCTACGGTTTGCAGTACCGGCCGGACCACAAGGACTGGATACCCTTCAGGCATGGCCCGGTTTCCTTCACCTGATCAACGGCAAACTAAATTTGTACCTGATGCGTTGCGCCACTGAGGCGGCTGACCAGATTCGATAAACCTAAGGCCTGAGGGGCTTTGTGCAGGCGCTCCGGCCTCGCGGTGGCAAGCATGGTCAAGCGACCGCCACCACGCGCATGTGGACCAGCAAGCCGGAGCACTTGCCGGGCAACTGCAGCAGCCACATCGATCAGTTCCGCCCTCCCTGCCGCCAGAGGTTCCAACAACGGTAGCAGAAAGCTGTAGTGGGTGCAGCCGAGGACCAGGCGATCAACTCCCTGCTCAAGTAAAGGAACAACCTTCGCTGTAACTTCGCTCGCAAACGCTGGATCTCCCAGATCCAGCGTTTCTATCCTGGTGGCCCACCCAGGGCAGGCCACGACCTGAACTTTCAACCCGCTGGCATGCTGATCGATGAGGTGGGTCAAGCGCGCGCTTTGAGCTGTCGATTCCGTCGTCAGTACGGCGATGTGCCGGGTCTTCGATGAAACTGCTGCAGGTTTTATACCGGGTTCGATCCCGACGACGGGGATGTCAGGGTGCTGGTCGCGCAGAGTCTGCACGGCGGCGGCAGTCGCGGTATTGCAGGCAACGACCAGCAAGCCGCATCCATGCTTGGCCAAATGGTGGCCAATGGCGAGTACCCGAGCGCGGATAAACTCGTCCGGCTTGGAGCCATAGGGAAGATGGGCGCTATCCGCAAGGTAGGTGAGGTCAGCAGCTGGAAGTACCCGGGAGATCGCGGCCAGTACTGACAGTCCGCCCAATCCCGAATCAAAAACTCCGATCATGGCAAAGATCCGGAGTCATTCCAAAACAAAAGCACAGAAGCGCGGAAACAAGCCGATCCCATCACAAGCAATGCGAAGCAACAGCGTCGGCAAAGTCACGGCCGATTCGAGATGGAATTACTTGCTGACGACTACGCGGGTGGTGAACACGATGTTGTTGAAATCGCGATTCAGCGTGGGACTGTGATACTTGGCCTGGAGCGGCGCATCAGCGTAGCTGATCATGCTGCCGTTCTTCACCGCGACTGTCGGCGCTACAAGCCAGGCCTTCTTGTTGCCATCCTGTATTTCGATGTAGGTGAAGCCCTTGGTATCGATTGAAGAAATCACTTTGCCCTTTTTCGTGACTGCCGTTTCAGCTTTGTTCACATCCACAGCGCCTGCGCCGGGATGCCCGGCAGGAGCACCTGCGGCGGCCGGCGGGTTGGCGATCGCCATTAACGAGAAACCGGCAAAAAAGACAAGGATTGCGATGGATTTCATTTTGATGCCCTTAAAGGTCATGAATTTTTTTAATGTTTAACGAACTGAATCTTGCCGATCTTCGTCATCCACTCCATCGGACCATCATGATGGACAGAGACGCCTTGGGCATCAACCGCCACGGTCACGGGCATATCCTTTACTTCAAACTCATAGATGGCCTCCATGCCAAGGTCAGCAAAGCCGACGACCCTGGCAGCCTTGATCGCCTTGGCGACAAGATACGCCGCGCCCCCAACGGCCATTAGATAAGCGGATTTGTGTTTCTTGATCGCCTCGATTGCAACTGCACCGCGTTCCGCCTTGCCGACCATGGCAATCAAACCGGTCTGTGCCAGCATCATTTCCGTGAACTTGTCCATGCGCGTCGCGGTCGTCGGACCGGCGGGTCCCATCACCTCGTCGCGCACCGGGTCGACCGGGCCAACGTAATAAATGACACGGTTGCTGAAATCCACCGGCAGTTTCTCATTCTTTGCCAGCATTTCCTGGATGCGTTTGTGCGCGGCGTCTCTGCCTGTCAGTAGCTTGCCATTCAGCAGCAGGACTTCGCCTGGCTTCCACGCGGCAACCTCTTCGCGCGTCAGGGTATCGAGATTGACGCGCTTGCCTTTGCTGCTGTCATAAGTCAGCTTGGGCCAATCTTCCAGGCTGGGCGGCTCAAGCCTGGCTGGTCCGGAGCCGTCCAGGTGAAAATGAACATGGCGCGTTGCGGCGCAGTTGGGAATCATCGCCACCGGCAAACTCGCGGCGTGTGTCGGGTAATCGAGAATCTTGACATCGAGAACACAAGTCAAACCGCCCAAGCCTTGTGCGCCTATCCCCAGGGCGTTCACTTTCTCGTAGAGTTCCAGGCGGAGTTCCTCGACGCGGCTGAGACTTTCTCCCCGGGCCGACTTGTCTGTGAGTTCATGAATATTTATCGGGGCCATGAGTGACTCCTTGGCCAGCAGCATGGCTTTTTCCGGCGTACCGCCAATGCCGATGCCGAGAATGCCGGGCGGGCACCAGCCGGCACCCATGGTGGGTACGGTCTTGATCACCCAATCGACGATGGAGTCGGAAGGGTTGAGTGCATAAAACTTCGACTTGTTTTCCGAGCCACCACCTTTGGCGGCACAAATGACTTCGACGCCATCGCCAGGTACCAGTTCGTAATGCACTACTGCAGGCGTATTGTCCTTTGAGTTGGTGCGTTTTCCGGCGGGATCGAGAAGCACGGAGGCGCGCAGTTTGTTGTCTGGATTCAGGTAGGCACGGCGCACACCCTCATTGACCATCTCCTGCACGGAAAGCGATGTGCTCCATTGCACATTCATGCCAACCTTGAGGAAAACCACGGCAATGCCCGTGTCCTGGCAAATTGGCCGCTTGCCTTCGGCGCACATGCGTGAGTTGATCAGGATCTGGGCTATGGCATCCTTGGCAGCGGGCGACTGTTCCCGATCGTGTGCCGCACTCAGCGCCTTGATAAAATCGACCGGATGGTAGTAACTGATGTATTGGAAGGCATCAGCGATGCTTTGTATGAAATCGTCCTGGCGGATTGTGGTCATGTTGAATTCCTTGCCAAAGTTGATATAAGGGCGGCTTTTCAGCATCAGCAGCCTCAACTCGCACATTCTAACATTCATGCTGCGGTGCGTCAGTGAATGCCCTGATTCCAAGCGTAAGAACGATGTAAGATACGCGCCGTTAAATGACAGAAGTTTATTGCCTAGAGGAGAAGTTCGAATGTCGTCTACGATTGAGTCGGTGTCCCAGGAATCCCGAGTTTTCCCGCCTTCTGCAGATACCATCAAGAAAGCCACAATCTCCGGCATGGCGGCGTATGAGGCGTTGTGCAAGGAAGCCGACCAAGACTACGCGGGTTTCTGGGCTCGTTTGGCACGTGAGCATGTCACTTGGAAGCAGCCATTTACGCAGACGTTGGATGACTCAGCGGCACCTTTTTTCAAGTGGTTTGCGGATGGCAAATTGAATGTTTCCTACAATTGTCTTGACCGCAATGTAGAAGCCGGTCATGGCGACAAGATCGCAATCATTTTTGAAGCCGACGATGGCAAAGTCAACCAGGTCACTTATCGTGAATTGCTGGCGCGCACCGCCAAATTTGCCAATGCCCTGCACGCACAAGGCATCAAGAAGGGTGATCGCGTCATCATTTACATGCCCATGTCGATCGAAGGCGTCGTTGCCATGCAAGCCTGTGCGCGTATCGGTGCGATTCACTCGGTGGTATTTGGCGGCTTTTCAGCAAAAAGTCTGCAGGAGCGCATCCAGGATGCCGGCGCGGTTGCCGTGATTACTGCCGATGAGCAATGCCGTGGTGGCAAAAGCATTCCCTTGAAGCCTGTTGTCGATGAAGGCGTCGCCTTGGGCGGTTGCGAAAGCATCCGTAGCGTGATCGTGTACAAGCGCACCGGAGGAAACTGCAGCATGACTGCGGGTCGCGACAAATGGTGGCATGACGTCGTTGCGGACCAGTCCGAAGTTTGCGAACCCGAGTGGGTCGATGCCGAGCACCCCCTTTTCATCCTTTACACATCGGGCTCGACCGGCAAACCCAAAGGCGTACAGCATTGTTCCGGAGGTTATCTCCTGCAGGCGATTCTGACCATGAAATGGACCTTCGACATCAAGTCCGATGACGTCTTCTGGTGTACGGCCGATATCGGTTGGGTCACTGGTCACACTTACATCACATACGGGCCGCTCGCCTGCGGCGCGACCGAAATCGTTTTTGAAGGCGTACCCACCTATCCCGATGCCGGTCGTTTCTGGAAGACTATCCAGGACCACAAGGTGAACATCTTCTACACGGCGCCCACCGCTATTCGTTCGCTGATCAAGGCTGGTGCGGATTTGCCGAAGAAATATGACCTGTCCTCATTGCGCATACTGGGTACGGTTGGAGAACCGATCAATCCGGAAGCCTGGATGTGGTATTTCAACACGGTCGGTGGCGGCCGTTGCCCGATCGTGGATACCTGGTGGCAAACGGAAACCGGCGGACACATGATTACGCCTTTGCCTGGCGTGACGCCTCTCGTACCAGGCTCCTGCACGTTGCCCTTCCCGGGCATCCAGGCTGCCATTGTTGATGAAACAGGAAACGATGTCGATTGGGGCAAGGGTGGCTTCCTCGTTGTGAAGAAACCTTGGCCATCGATGATTCGCACCATTTGGGGCGATCCGGAGCGTTACAAGAAGTCTTACTTCCCTGATGATTTTCAGGGCAAGCTGTATCTCGCTGGCGATGGGGCAGTGCGGGATGCCAAGACAGGCTATTTCACCATCATGGGACGTATTGACGATGTCTTGAATGTCTCGGGCCATCGCCTGGGCACCATGGAAATCGAATCGGCCCTGGTTGCCAACCCGCTCGTGGCGGAGGCTGCTGTGGTTGGGCGTCCGGACGAAATGACCGGAGAGGCCGTCTGTGCCTTCGTCGTGCTCAAGGGGCCAAGACCGTTTGGTGAAGAAGCGAAGAAAATTGCCAACGAGTTGCGCAACTGGGTTAGCAAAGAAATCGGACCGATTGCCAAGCCCAAGGACATTCGCTTCGGTGAGAATCTGCCCAAGACACGTTCAGGCAAGATCATGCGCAGACTGCTGCGTGTCCTGGCCAAGGGCGAAGAAATCACACAGGATGTGTCCACCCTGGAAAATCCGGCGATCCTGGAGCAGCTTAAAACAAACGCCTGACAATAGATCAGGAGGAGGAGGGGAGGGGCGCCTACGGGCGCCCTTTTTTTAATCATCCGGGAAATTACCGCATGAACGACAAGATGACCAATCCTGCCCCGAGCGATTTGCCTGCGGCACAATGCGATGTTTTTCAGGCGCTCAGCAGCCGCCGTTCAGTGCGCGCTTTTTGTCGCGACAAACCAGTCGAGCGGCGTGTAGTGGAACAGATCCTGGCGCTGGCTGCTCGCGCACCGAGCGGAACCAATACCCAACCCTGGAAGGTGCGGGTGGTTGCCGGAACGGCACGAGACAAGCTCAGTGCCCGATTGCTGCAGGCCTACGAAAACGAAGAGGCGGACTGCGAGGAAGAATATCGATATTATCCTGAACAGTGGGTAGAACCGTACATTTCCCGGCGCATCCAGCTCGGCAAGGCTTTATATGGTTTGGCGGGCGTGGCGAAGGGCGATCGTCCGGCGATGAAACGACAGCTTGGACTCAACTATCGATTTTTTGATGCCCCCGTGGGCTTGTTCATCTGCATCGATCGCAGGCTGGATGTTGGGAGTTGGTTCGACCTTGGGACCTTCCTCATGGGCATCATGCTGGCAGCGCGCGGTTTTGGCCTGCACACCTGCCCGCAACAGGCTTTTGCCAGGTTTCACCGCCTGATTCGTGCTGAACTCGACATCCCTGAGCAGGACTACGTTGTTTGCGGCATGGCACTGGGCTACGAGGACACTTCCGCCAACGTCAATCGACTGGCCACGGAGCGTGAGCCAGTCGATGCGTTTACAACTTTCTTCTGGGATTAACGACGCGTACCCGATTCTGATTCTGGGGCATTTGCAGTTCTACTTCAGCTGATCCAGCAAAAGTCCAAGTATCTTCCGGGATGTGTCAGATTTCTCCACGCCACCTTCGCGCGTGAGCACCTGGATTGTGCTGGAAGTACCAACACTCTTCACATAAATCCGGTATTGCGGCGATTGGTTGATATCCGGCTTGCTGCTGTTCCAGAAAGCCAGCTTGGACAAAAAGCCCTTTTCCTCCTTCTTGCTGTAATCCGAGGCGAGATCAATGTAGCGCACGAAATACAGTCCCTGTGCCCGATCACGATCTTCCACAGTGAAACCCACACGATCCAGCGCCAGACCAACGCGTCGCCAGGCCCGGTCAAAGGCTTCCTGCAATTCGAGCGTGCCGCTGCCATCGGCAGATTGCTTCAGCTTGGCGCGCTCCTGTTTCTGTTCGCCGGCAATCAACGACTGGGCCTTTGCCTCGGTATTGCCAAGGCGCACCATCAGGCGCCTGAGCATTTCGGTTTCAAGTTCCGGATCTGCCGCCCGAGGTTGCCAGCGGGTGTCGCTGTGCCCCTCGTTGACATAGATCTCGTACAAGCCTCGATGGCTGATATAGATTTCCGTCGTTCCTGCTTCGGCTCCTTTTTCCAGCCGGGTACGGAACTTGTCGCGCTCCGAAGTCGAGTAAAGGGAATCGAAAACTTTGCCCAGGGTGCCACGGACAATATCCTGCGGCAGCTTGGCGCGGTTCTCATTCCACTCGGTTTCCATGATGCCTGCTTCCGGCTTCTCAACATTCACGATGAAACCGGTTTCGATCCAGAACTCCTTGATGCTGGACCAGAGTCTGTCGGGCGTTCCGCTGACCACCAGCCAACGCTGCGTACCTGAACGCTCGATACGCATCTTGTCCGACTGCGGCAGCACATCAGTGTTCGTGCTGCGCACCTGACCTCCGGTGTAGGAGGAGAACGTGGCCGAGCCTCTGGTTGCGCCATCAGGCAAGGCGTACCTTTCATCGCGGCTGGGCACAGTCAGGTCTGGCGGAATTTCCAGTGGGGGCAGCTTGGCGGAGGATTTGTAATCGATTTTCTTGGATTCAAAGAGTGAGCCGCCGCATCCACTCAAAGATAATGTTGCCAGCAACACAAGCATCAAAGAAATTAAAGGTGGGTTACGTTTCATGCGCGCCTCTTGTCCATGCGTCATTAGCATTGAATTTGGATGTCCGCTTCGCTCAAGGCTAGGCGGACGCGTTCGTGGAACTCCGGCGAGAGGGGTGTCAGCGGCAAGCGCAAAACGTCGCTCATGTGCCCCATGCGCGCCAAGGCCCATTTGACCGGAATCGGGTTGGCTTCGAGAAATAGATTGCGGTGCAAACCCAGCAGACGGAAATTGATTCCGCGTGCCAGTGCAAGCTTGCCGTCAAGCGCCGCGGCACACATGTCATGCATCAGGGCCGGGGCAACGTTGGCGGTGACTGAAATGGTGCCGTGACCTCCCAGCAACATCAGCGCCAGAGCCGTGGCATCGTCACCGCTATACACGGCAAAGTCTGACGGGATACGCTTGAGCAAATCGCAGCCGCGCTCGATGTTGCCGGTGGCATCCTTGATTCCCACGATGCCAGGAACAGCGGCGAGCCGCAAGGCTGTGTCGTTGCTCATGTCCGCAACGGTACGACCAGGCACGTTGTACATGATCATCGGCAGGTCGACCGCCTCGGCGATCGCGCGAAAATGCCGGTACAACCCTTCCTGCGTTGGCTTGTTGTAGTACGGGACAACGGACAGATGCGCTGAAGCGCCAGCAGCCTTGGCAAACTCGGCAAGTTCGATTGCTTCCCGGGTCGAGTTGGCCCCGGTTCCGGCGATGACCGGAATGCGGCCGGCAGCCTGTTCAATCGCGGTGCGAATCAGGGCGCAATGTTCAGTGAAATTCACCGTGGGCGATTCACCAGTGGTGCCGACGATGACAATGGCATCGGAACCCTCGGCTACATGCCAATCGATGAAGCGCCGCAGCCCCGCCAAATCAAGCTCGCCAGAGTCAAGCAGCGGCGTCGCGAGTGCGGGAATGGATCCTTTAATCATGGACAGCAAGTCGTCAGGAAAAGGCTGATTTTACCTGAAGTTATAGATCGCTCAGCACTTTGATGTGTGCCGCAACACTACGCGCCAGCGCGGAGAGGGAATAGCCGCCTTCGAGCATGGAGACGATTCGTCCCTGTGCGGTTCTATCTGCAAGCGCCTTGATTTGCTGCGTGACCCAACTGTAGTCGGACTCGACCAGCCCCAGCGATGCCATGTCATCTTCATAATGGGCATCGAAGCCGGCGGAAATGTAAATGATCTCGGGTGCGAAATCGTGGAGGCGCGGCATCCAGATGTCGCTGACCACCTGGCGGAAAGCATCGCCTCTGGTGCCCGCCGGTAGCGGCACATTGAGCATATTCGGTGCCGGATTCTCAGTGCCGCAAAACGGATAGAAAGGATGCTGGAAGGAACCAACCATCAAAACCTTATCGTTGCCGGCGAAAATGTCTTCGGTGCCGTTGCCGTGGTGCACGTCGAAATCGACAATCGCCACGCGTTTCAGTCCCCAGGCTTCGATGCCGTGCAAGGCGGCGATGGCAATGTTGTTGAAGAAACAAAATCCCATTGGTCGGGAGCGTTCTGCATGGTGGCCCGGCGGGCGCACGCCACAGAACGCCGTCGTGACGCCACCCTGCATCACCAGGTCGGTCGCCAGAACGCCTGCTCCGGCCGAGCGCAATGCGGCCTGCCAGGTTCCCGGACTCATGGCGGTATCAGGATCCACATGCACAATGCCGTGCTGTGGCGCGCTTTGTTCGAGTGTCTCAATGTGTTTGCGCGGATGGGCACGCAGCAGTTGCTCCATGGTTGCAAGAGGTGCGTCATGAAACGCCAGATGCAGATCGAGTCCGGAAGAAATCAGACGATCGCTTATCGCGCCCAGGCGGTCCGGGCACTCCGGGTGGTGAGCTCCCATGTCGTGTTGCCAGCAATCGCGATGCGTGATGAAAGCGGTCGTCATGCTATCCAGTATCAGGCTTACAATATTGTGCAAGTCTACATTATTCCAGCCATAAACTCCTATTCGCAGGCAGACCTTTATCCATGCGCTCACCCACTTCCCCATCCCCGCTTGCTGAAGTCATTCGCCAGGCCGGCGGTGTCATACTCGGCAAGGAACGACAAATTCGCTTGTCGCTAGCCTGCCTGCTGGCGCGCGGCCACTTGCTCATAGAAGACTTGCCTGGGGTCGGGAAAACCACCCTGGCCCACCTGTTGGCGCAACTGCTCGGCCTGCAATTCCAACGCATCCAATTTACCAGCGATATGCTGCCGGCCGACATCATCGGCGTTTCGATATTCGAACGAACTACCGGCGGCTTCACATTTCACCCCGGTCCGATATTCGCTCAACTGGTGCTTGCCGATGAGGTCAATCGTGCAACACCCAAAACTCAGAGTGCCTTGCTGGAGGCTATGGAAGAACGTCAGGTGACCACCGAAGGCGCAACACGGGTTTTGCCCTCGCCATTTTTCGTGATTGCCACGCAAAATCCTGCACATTCGATTGGCACTTTTCCCTTACCAGAGTCTCAGCTTGATCGATTTCTGATGCGGATCGATCTGGGTTATCCCGACCATGCCGCCGAACGCGAGCTCCTGCGTGGAGCAGACCGCCGCAAGATGATCGCTGATCTACCTCCCTGTCTGACTACCGAGGATTTGGAGTCATTCCAGGAAGCAGCGACCCGGATCCATGTCGCTGACAGCCTGATCGATTACACCCAGGCGTTGGTTACCTTTACCCGTCACTCTTCTGACTATCAGGTCGGGCTATCGCCGCGTGCGGCACTCGCACTATTGGCAGCGGCTCGCGCCTGGGCGTTCCTGGAGGGCCGCGACTTTGCCTTGCCGGAAGATGTCCAGATCGTCCTGCCCGCTGTAGCCCCGCATCGGCTACGACCTGCCGGTGAAAATATGGCGCGATTGAACGCTGCACAAATCGCCAGCCGCCTGATCGAGGCGGTGCCACTTCCCTAAACCGTCTTCAGTTGTGGCGACGCCGAACCCTATTGTGACTTTCGTCCAGGCGCGCTTCTTTCGCTGGGCGCTGCGCGGCCGCGCACCTGAAGCCGTCCCGATCAAACTCACACAACGGCGCGTATTTGTCCTGCCGACACGCCACGGTTTGGGATACGCCCTGGCCTTGCTGGTCATGCTGGTCGGCGCCATCAATTACAACCTGAGCTTGGGTTATGCACTGGTGTTCCTTCTGGCCGGACTGGGTGCGACCACGATACTGCACACTTTTCGCAATCTGGCGCAACTGCAAATTCGCCCCGGCCGTTGCCTACCGGTATTTGCCGGAGAAACCGCCCGGTTTGGCATCGTTCTCGACAATCTGCGGCGACACTCGCGTCCGGCGATTCGCCTGCGATTGCCAGGGCAGACTCCGGTCGAGGTCGAGGTTCCGGAATCAGCCAGTATCGAGGTCTCTCTCGAAATGCCATCAATCCGGCGCGGGTGGCTGGCGTTGCCACGCATCACGCTGGAAACCACTTATCCGCTGGGTCTGATCAGGTGCTGGGGATATGCCGCACCCGAACTGCATTGTCTGATATACCCCGCTCCGGCACGACAGGCACCACCGTTTCCGATCATGCCCGGCGAGGAGGGCGGTTCGAACAGCATGGCCTCCGGCATGGAGGATTTTTCCGGCCTGCGTGCCCATCAACAGGCTGATCCACTGCGCCACGTCGCATGGAAGGCCGTCGCACGCATTGAACAGGAGCTTTTGCTGACCAAGCAGTTCAGCGGTGCGGCAGCACAAACCCTCTGGCTTGATTGGGATCAGGTCGCGTCCTCCGGAGACGTCGAGCAAAAAATTTCCGTGCTGACGCGCTGGATCTCCGATGCACATGGCCTGGGACTGGGATGGGGATTGCGCATACCCGGTCACGAATTGGCACCCGCCTCGGATGAGGCGCATTTTCACGCTTGCCTCAAATTGCTGGCTTTGTATGGGCAAGCAGCCTAAAACCAAACCTCCCGCTTCGCCCGCATTGAGCGCCAAGCAATCGCTCTGGTTGTTTTGTGCCGCTTTGCTGACGCTCGCCCCGCTGATTCCGCACCTTCCGCCCTGGCTGAGCGGCGTGAGCGCTCTGGCGTTGTTGTGGCGAGCAGCCCTATGGTGGCGCCAGGGGGCATTGCCGTCGCGCTGGATTCTGGTCTTGCTGGTGTTTGGGGGGGTAGCCGGCATAGCGTTGCAATTTCATACCGTTTTCGGGCGCGATCCCGGCGTCGCCCTGCTGGTCATGCTGTTTGCCTTGAAATTGCTGGAATTGCGCACGGTGCGCGATGGCTTTGCGGTGGCATTACTGAGCTACTTTCTTATCCTGACCCAGTTTTTCTACGCACAGAGTATCGCCAACGCCGCGCTGGCTGTGGCGGGAGTCGCCTTGACCGGAACGGCATTGATCATCCTCAATCATCAAGCCCAATCCACACGATCTGCCCTGAGACTTTCCGGTGTGATGCTGCTGCAGTCCCTGCCATTCATGCTGGTACTGTTTGTGCTGTTCCCGCGCGTGCACGGTCCGCTCTGGGGTTTGCCACTGGACGCTTATGGGGCCTCCACCGGTTTGTCGGACAGCATGACACCGGGATCGATCAGTCAGCTCGGCCTGTCCGATGCGATCGCTTTTCGCGCAAAATTTACTGGCGCATATGAAGGCAAGGCGCCACCGCAAACCTCGCTTTACTGGAGAGGGCCAGTATTGTCACAGTTTGACGGAAGGACCTGGCGGGTCGGGCGCGTCCTCGCGCGCAGCCAGTTGCCTTATGAAACTCGTGGCAATGCGGTCGAATATTCGGTGACACTCGAACCGCACAACAAACCGTGGCTGTTCGCCCTGGAACTACCGGGAACAATTCCTGCGGAGGGTTCTATCGCCCATGATTACCAACTCCTGGCCAAGAGCGCGGTGCGCTCGCGTATCCGTTACGAAATGCGTTCCTACCCTGAAACCATGGCCGGCGAGGATGAGTCCGGCTCGGTCCTGCGTGAGACGCTGCTGCTGCCTGCACTCGCCAATCCACGCGCAAGAGCCTTGGCACAAAGCTGGCGTGCCGAACTCGGCGATAACGATCCGGCCATAGTCAGGCGCATGCTTGAATACTACCGCTCCTTGATTTTCGTTTATACCTTGTCTCCCCCAATACTCGGCGAAGATTCGCTGGATGAATTCCTGTTCGACACCAAGCGCGGCTTCTGCGAACACTTTGCGGCAGGCTTCGTGTTCATGATGCGCGCCGCCGGAATACCGGCACGTGTGGTTACCGGTTATCAGGGCGGGGCGATCAATCCGGTCGATGGCACATTGATCGTCCGACAATCGGATGCACATGCCTGGGCAGAAGTTTGGCTCAAGGGGCGCGGCTGGGTAAGAGTGGATCCGACGGCCGCGATTGCGCCATCGCGCATCGAGAACAATCTTGCGGTCGCCTTGCCTGCAGGGGATGTGCGCCCTTTGCTGGCACGACCTGAGTTCGCCTGGCTGCTGCATGCGCGTTACCGCTGGGATGCCTTGGCGAATATCTGGAACCAGTGGGTGCTGGGCTACAATCCGCAACGCCAGCGGGATTTGCTGGCCAGTTGGGGAATGCGCTCGCCCGACTGGCAGCAAATGACCGTCGTATTGACTGTCTTGTGTGGGATGCTGTTGCTTGCCTACAGTCTCTGGGCGATTCATCAGCGGCAACGGATCGACCCGGCCTTGCGCGCCTGGAACAGGCTGTCAAAGATACTGGCCCGGCACGGTCTTGCGCGGACCCCATGGGAAGGACCGCAGGCCTATGCAAACCGTATTGCCCTGGCCTTGCCACCGGCTGATTCGCCCTATGCTGCAGAAGTTGCGGCAATTGCCGATATTTATGCGCATATACGCTATGCGCAATACTCACCACCTCAGGCAACGGAGATGTTGCGCGAACTCAAAGCGAGAATCACAAAGCTCGCCCAATTCAAATGATGAACCTTTATCTGCAGATCCTGGTGCTGCTCCTTTCCTTCAGTGCCAGCAGCATTGTCATTGCCGCAGGAAGTTTCGCAGGCCGTTCCGACGTTGGTGCATTCATCTCCGAAATGCACGATAAGCATGGCTTCGATACGGGAAAACTGACGCTTTCCTTTGCCCGCATCAAGCCGATACCGGCTGTAATCAAGGCGGTCCTGCCGCCCAGTGATCCCGGTATTCGTTCCTGGCATGCCTACCGTGCTCGCTTCATCGAACCCAAGCGCCTCAAACTCGGAATTGATTTCTGGCGTCGGCACGAGGATGAATTGCTTGCCGCCAAGTTACAGACCGGGGTACCCGAGGAAATTATCGTCGCCATCATGGGGATCGAAACAATCTATGGCCGCAATACCGGCAAGTTTGAAACACTGGCCGCCCTGGCCACACTGGCTTTCGACTATCCACGCGCCGACCGGGTTCATGCGGAATCAAGAGCAGCGCTTTTCCGCCGCGAACTGGAAGAGATGCTGCTTCTGGCGCGGGAGACGGGACGGGACCCGTTGTCATTCAAGGGCTCCTATGCCGGCGCTTTGGGATTGCCGCAGTTTCTGCCGAGCAGTGTGCGAAAGTTCGCCGCTGATGGAGACAACGATGGAAGTATCGATCTGACCGGCAGCCCGGCAGACGCAATTGCCAGCGTTGCCAATTTCCTCAAGGAACATGGCTGGGAGCGCGACGCCCCGATTGCTGAACCCGCTAACGTCACCGGAGATGAGTTCGTTAAACTGATTGAGGAAGGCATATTGCCGCGTCTGAAACCCAGCGAGTTGCTCGCCTTTGGTGTTGTCAGCAGTGATGTGCCCGACTCTCCTGCAGCATTGATCGATCTGGTTACGCCGCAGCAATCTACGGAATATCGCCTGGGTTATCGCAACTTCTATGTACTGACGCGATACAACCGGAGCAGTTTCTACGCCATGGCCGTCCATGATCTGGCCAAGGAACTGCGTGCGCGACGCTAGTGCCCGTCCTTGTTTCTGGGGTACTAGTGCCCGTCCTTGCATCGGAGGTACTAGCTTGACTTGTCCTTGAAAGCCGCCTGGAACACCTGTATGTATTTGTCGAGTCCGGTCACTGTTCCACAAACGAACAGGACATCGCCTTCGAGTACTCGAAAATCCTCCCCAAATTCCACGAATACATGTTCACCTCTCTCTACGGCCACAATCGCTGCCCCGGTTTTTTCTCTGACTCCGGCGCGCCAGGGATGGGCGCCCGTCATTCCCCCCGCAGCCACCCTGGAAAACTTCAGACGCTGCTCTACCAGAATCGCATCCTCTCCGAGCAGATGATGCGCAAGTATTTGGCCCGCGATTTGTCCCACGGAAAGCGCGAAATCCGCGCCGGCCTGATATAGCCGCGCCACATTCGAAGCACGATTCACACGGGCAATCAGGGGCAAATCCTGCGCATAGTCCCTGACCACGGCAGCGGCGAAAACACCTGCACTGTCACTGCTCAAAGCCAATACCACTGCGCTTGCCTGATCCAGCCGGGCACGCTCCAGGGTGGAATGTTCCAGTATGTTGCCCACGACATCCACACCCTCACCCGGGACGACATCAATCACGGTGGTGCTCTCCCCGGCATCCTTGAGCATTTCCACGATCTTGCGTCCGACTGTGCCGAATCCTGCAACGACAATCGGCCCCTGCCGATTGATCGGTGTCGCCAGGTGCTCGACCTTGCGCAGGTTGTCATGTGCCCCGACCGCCACGAGAATCGCTCCGGCCTCTATGCGCGTGCTCGGTCCTTGCGCCAAATGGAAGTGGCCATCGTTCCATTGACCTATGACGGTGACCCCATGCCGTTCACGCATGCGCAAATCACCGAGGCGCTGGTTGGCCAGTGGACTGCTCTCCTGTACCCTGAACTCGACCAGTCCCACCCGGTCGCCCAAGCCATGCAAACCCTCGGCCATCGGACTCAACCGCGTGCTGGCCCGCGCTGCCAGGGCCGCCGCCAGCACGTGCGACGGCGTGAATACGGCTGTCGCGCCGATCTTTTCCATGGCCGAACGGTGCAGTGGATCTTCGCTCAGAGCCAGCAGCGTTCCCTGAAACCCGAGTTCTCTGGCAATCATGATGAATGCCGCATTCATGTGGTCGTCGGCATTGGTGACCAGCGCTCGGGCTCTTTCAACACCGTTCAGAAGCTCCGCCTGCTCCTCGATCTTTCCTACCACCACCATGTAGCCCCGATCCTGCAGACTGCGCGCCAGGGTGTCATCCTGTTCCAGGATCACCAATGGAATTCTGACCCGCTTCAGTTCCGACACCAGGGAGTCCACCGCCGGGCCATAGCGATGGATCAGTACCCGACCATCCATCTGCGGCAAGGTTCGCGGAAGACGTGCTTCGAATTGTTCCTCGAAATAGGGCAATACATATACCGGGAAAAACAGCACCGTCAGGAATAAGCCGAGGAATTGCGTGACGATGACCAGCAAGTTCATCAGGGGATGCTGCCAGCGCGCATCGGCACCATAGCCCGTCGTCGTGATGGTCTCGGCGGCCCACTCCATGCTGGCCCAGAATTCGCGCGGTGTGCCTTCGAGGTAAGCCATGCCTAGCATATAGATGCTGCCAAGCAGGAGGATCACAGCCGGCAGGCTCGCCAACAAAATGATCAGGCGTTTGGTCGAGCGTTTAAAGTGGCCTGACACGGCGCGATTCCCCCCGGGTTCGAACGAGCGAGCAGTTAGCGTGAAACAACAATAATGAGCGCTTGGTAATATATCGAGCGAAGCGAGCAAACCAATCGCCTCCCCTGCGAGGGGGGCGGAGGCGGGGTTTCGCAAAGCACCGCTTTGCGCCGCCGCAGCCGGCCGGCTGTGCAAAGCTGGCCGTGGGACGACGGGAGGGGGCGGGTCTTTATGTCGCTTTTCGCGTGTTTCATCATCGGCGGGTGGCTTTAGCTGCCATGAGCGTCAGATGAGTCCGTCCATGGTCACACCATGGCGTGACATTTTTTTCCTGAGTTTGTTGAGCGCTTCGAGCTGGATCTGCCGCACGCGCTCGCGCGTCAGTTCGAGATAGGCGGCGAGCTGTTCCAGCGTCAACACCTCGCAACCATTCAGGCCATAGCGGCGCTCAAGCACATAGCGTTGATTCCCGGAAAGCTGTGCCACCCAGGTGCCCACCAGCCGTTCTGTTTCGACATGCTGAAGCTGGTTTTCCGGTCCTTCGCTGGGATCGGCAGAAATAGCATCGGATACCGTCAGGCTGGGATCGATGTCAAGTGGAGCGTCCAGTGAAGCCGTGGTCTCATTGAGCGCCAGGATCCGGTGTATTTCATCAACCGGCTTGTCGAGCAGATGGGCGACTTCCTCGGCGCATTTGTGGGCATTGTGCTGGCCGTTGTCATCGAGATGGCGAAGAGCCCGCAACACCACGTTCAATTCCTTGACGACATGCACGGGCAGCCGAATGGTCCGCGACTGATTCATGATGACGCGTTCGATGCCTTGACGTATCCACCAGGTGGCATAGGTGGAAAAGCGAAACCCGCGCTCGGGGTCAAACTTTTCGAGCGCATGGATCAAGCCCAGATTGCCCTCCTCGATCAGGTCCTCGAGCGGAATGCCGCGATTCAGATAGTGCTTGGCGATATTGACCACCAGCCGCAGGTTGGATTCGATCATCTTCTGCCGCGCGTCAAAGTCGTCCTTGCGCACCGCTCGAGCCAGAATCAGTTCTTCCGCCGCCGAAAGCAGCGGATTGACGCCGATGTCATTGAGATAAAGCTGCGTGACGTCGTTGAGAAACTCGCTGCGCGCCGTCACGGTGTTTTCCGAACCGAAGGAACCGCGCTGATAAGGATTGTCTTCGGTGTCACTGCCAGGAAGGCGCGCCGATCGATCGCTTTCCTCTTCCGGGAGCGCGATCTCTTTCATGGTTTTAGTGTGCCGGCAGAAACTTGAGTGGATCGACCGGCTTTCCCTGATGCCGGATCTCGAAATGCAGCTTGGGTTGATCGCTGTCGCTGCTGCCGATCTCGGCAATCTTTTGCCCTTTGTTTACGACCTGTTCTTCCTTGACCAGGATGCGGCTGTTGTGGGCATACACCGAAAGATAGGCGGAACTATGCTTGATGATGACGAAATTGCCATACCCACGCAGTGCGCTGCTGACCAGGATCACTTTGCCCGCGGCGGCGGCCTGTACCGGTTCTCCAGCCTTGCCGGCAATATCCAGTCCCTTGCTGCTGCCTTCGACAAAATTGCCGATCACTTTCCCCGTTGCCGGCCAGACCCATTCGGCGATCTCGTCCGGTGCCACTGGGGCGCTCTTTTCCGCTGGTTTCTCGAGCGGGACGGGCTTTGCTTCTGGCTTCAATTCAATGACAGTGCTCGAATCGGCTTTTTGCAGCCTGGCCAAGGCTTCTTCCGAATAAGGCTGTTTGCCACCTTTGGGTTCCCGCTTCAGTGTTTCGCCATCGGCGGTCGTCACCGCGCTGCCCAAAGGTCGTGTTTCAACCGCTGCTGGTGCGGCCACCGGTTTGACCACGGCCACCGGCGCTGCGGCGGCATCCGCTTCGGCCTGCTTGACGCGCAATTGCTGCCCGACCTGAATCTTGTTGGGGTTTTCCAGGTTGTTCCAGGCCGCCAGATCCCGGTAGGACTGTCCGTGCTCCAGGGCGATGCTGTAGAGCGTATCGCCTTTCCTGACGACGTAGTTGCCTGCGGCAAGGGCGCCCGGGGTGGTTGGCGTGGAGGCTGGTGCCTGCATGGGTGAGGGGCTGAGCGCCGTGGTCTCGACCTGCTTGAGCTGTGCGGCACGCTCGCTCACGGGCGCGGGCGACTGGCTGGCGCAACCAGCAAACAGCCATGCCAGGATCAGGCCATTGCCCATGCTTGCCATGCGATGTCCCAGCAATCCCGGCATCATTCGACTCCCGCTACCAAAGGCACAAATCTTACCGCATCGAAACGTGTCTCGGAGAACCCACCGCCATCGGCACGACGTTCAAACAAGGCGATGGTTTGCGCTCCTTCTCCGCTTCCCAAAGGCAGCACCAGACGGCCTGACGGCGCCAGTTGCTCGAGCAGTGTCTGGGGTACTCTGGTCGGTGCGGCGGCAACGATAATGCTGTCAAATGGGGCGGCTTCGGCGAGTCCCCAGTTTCCATCGGCATGCTTGAAGCGCACATAACCCATGCGTAGCGAGGCCAGATTTTTGCGTGCCCTGGCCAGCAACGGCTCGATACGTTCGACGGCATACAATTCGCGCGTCAGCGTGGCCAGAACCGCTGCCTGATAGCCGCACCCGGCGCCGATCTCGAGCGTTTTGCCGAGTGTGCGGCCGGACGGCTGGTCGAGCAGCAGTTCGATCATGCGCGCCACGACATAAGGCTGTGAAATGGTCTGCTGAAATCCAAGTGGCAGGGCGGTATCTTCGTAAGCGCGCGATGCCAGGGCTTCTTCGACGAAAATGTGGCGTGGCACGGTGCCCATTGCGGCAAGCACCCGTTCATCGCGGATGCCTTGTTCACGCAGTCGCTCGATCATGCGCTCACGTGTACGCAACGAAGTCATGCCGATGCCACGGTGAATCGAAGTATTCATTTCTCTGCAGGAACGATCGATTCAAACCAGTTCCTGACCGGAACTATTTGCGCCGTATGGGTCAAGTCAATCTGCAAGGGCGTCAGCGATGCGAAGCCATTGGCCACGGCGTGGAAATCGGTGCCTTCGCCGGCATCCTGGGCGGCCCCGGCCGCGCCGACCCAATACACGGTTTCATTGCGTGGGGTCTGCTGCCTGACCACAGATTCGGCTTTGTGACGCTTGCCCAACCGGGTCACACGCAGTCCCTTGAGTTGTTCATAGGGAATATCCGGCACATTCAGATTCAGCAACAACGGCTCTCCAGATGCACCGGTCATCTGGTTTTGCTGGAAACTCTCGACGATCTGCCGGGCAATCCGTGACGCAGTATCGAAGTGAATGCCTTCCTTGACCGACATCGAAACCGCCAGTGCCGGCACCCCAAGCAGATGGCCTTCTGTGGCAGCCGCAACAGTACCGGAATAAATGGTATCGTCGCCCATGTTGGCGCCGTTGTTTACGCCGGAAACCACCATGTCGGGCAGTTGGTCGAGCATGCCGGTTACGGCAAGATGCACGCAGTCGCTAGGCGTACCATTCACGAAATAAAAGCCGTTCGCTGCCCGGCGTAGCGACAAAGGCCGGTCAAGAGTCAGGGAATTGCTTGCGCCGCTACGCTCGCGTTCCGGTGCCACCACCGTCAGTTCCGCGATTTCCGCCAAGGCGCGGGCCAGGCTCTCGATTCCCGGAGCAAAATAGCCGTCGTCGTTGCTCAACAGGATACGCATCACCATGGGGTACAGTTTACAACAGCGCCATGCAAAAGTGGCCCGCATGGATGCACCAGACACAAACTGCTGCTAATCTTGGAACCATGCTGAGTCGACTTCTTCGATTGTTTTTGCTATTCGAGTTGTTCACCTATGTATGCATCGGCTTGTTTCTGGTGAAACTTTCCGGCTGGGGCCTGGGCTGGACATTGGTGTCGTTGTTTGGAATGGCTCTGGCCTGGCGAGCCTGGATAATCCTCTTCACATATGGCTGTGCCTGGCTCAATCGCTCTCAAATTCCGCCAGAGCATGGCATCAGCAAACAACGGCAGGTGCTCGAAGCGCTGCGCGAAGTGGCGGCCTTGGGCATCATTCTGTTGATGCAGGCTTTTGAGCGGATTTTCGTCAAACAGGATGCCCCTTTTAACACCACGCACGCCCCCATGCTGCTGATACACGGTTATTGCTGCAACCGGGGCTTCTGGTGGTGGCTCAAGCCCCGGCTGGAAGCCCATGGACACAGCATTGCCACCTTGTCGCTGGAGCCGCTCCATGGCGATATCGATGGCTATGCAGAGCAGGTCGCTCGCAGCGTTGACCGCTTATGCAGCGCCACGGGCGCCAGCCAGGTCATCCTGGTCGGACACAGCATGGGCGGTCTGGTCGCTCGTGCCTATTTGCGGCGTTATGGCGAGTTTCGTGTTTCCCGGCTCGTCACACTCGGTACCCCGCATCACGGTAGTACCTTGGCTCACCTGGGCATGGGGCGTAATGCGCGACAGATGACACCCGGCAGCGCCTGGCTCAAGGAACTGGAGCAAACCCCTCCTTCAATAGCGTGTGTTTCCATTTTCAGCTGGCATGACAACTATGTCATGCCCCAGGATAGCGCCATGCTGGCGGGGGCGCAGAATATTCCTCTGGCAGGAGTCGGTCATCTGGCCATGGCGATTTCGCCTGTGGTGCTGAAAGCGCTGCTGGCGGCTACGGAAAACTGAAACGCCAGCCCTGCTTTCAAGCTCTCCGGACATCGTTCTGCTATCATTCGCCCGCTTTATGATCCGCTTTCTGCCCCCATTTATGCACGACTTTGTCTTGGCAAGCGCTATGACAAAGTGCAGGCCCTGAACGCCATCGATCTCATCTCCGTATTTGCCGCTGATGGCCCGCTCGCCCGAGCCATACCTGCATATCGCCAACGTCCGCAGCAGGTCGAAATGGCTGAGCGCATCGCTGCGGCGATTCGCAACTACCAGGTTCATGTTGCGGAAGCGGGTACCGGCACCGGCAAGACTTTCGCCTATCTGGTTCCGGCGCTGCTGGCAGGCGGCAAGGTGATTATTTCGACCGGAACCAAGACGTTGCAGGATCAATTGTTTCAGCGTGATTTGCCGGCGGTGCGCGAAGCACTCAAACTCCCTGTCAGCATGGCTTTGCTCAAGGGACGCGGCAACTATGTCTGTCATTACCATCTGGCGCGAGCCGAGAGCGAAGGCCGGTTCCAGTCGCGGGCCGAGGCGGGGCACATCCGTACCATCGTGCGCTTTGCCAAAACCAGCAAGAGCGGCGACAAAGGGCAACTCGCCGCCGTGCCGGAGGACTCGGGCGCCTGGGCAGCGGCAACCTCGACGCGCGATAACTGCCTTGGCCAGGAATGCCCGCACCATGATGAATGTTTCGTCCTGATCGCACGGCGCGAAGCCTTGAGCGCCGACATCGTCGTTGTCAATCATCACCTCTTCTTTGCCGATGTGATGTTGCGTGATGATGGCCTGGGCGAACTGCTGCCCGCCTGCAACACGGTGATTTTCGACGAGGCCCACCAGTTGCCCGAAGTGGCCGGAATGTTTTTCGGCGAAAACCTCGGCACGGGACAAATGCTGGATCTCGCACGTGACACACGCGTGGAAGCATTGAGTGCCGCCAAAGATTACCTGCCCTTGCAGGATGCCGTTGGCGGCCTGGAGAAAACTGCGCGTGACCTGAGACTGGCCGTTAGCGCGGAAAATGCACGCTTCCCGGCAGTGCAACTGGAACGCGAAGAAAACTTCCAGAGCGCGCTCAAATTGCTTGCCGACGAGCTGACCAATCTGAGTCAGCGACTCGAAACTCAAGCCGAGCGTTCGGAGGGACTGGCCCATTGCCTGCAGCGTGCTCAGGATCTGGCACTACAGTTAAAACGCTGGCGGACGCTGGAGGATCAAAACCAGGTGCGCTGGATCGAAGTATTCAGTCATGCGCTTTCGCTGAACCTCACCCCCCTCGATGTTGCAGATATCTTCCGGCGGCAGTTGGAGAGTCATCCACGTGCCTGGATCTTTACCTCGGCCACATTGGCCGTCGGCCCGGATTTCTCCCACTACTGCAATGAGTTGGGTTTGGATCTTGCGACGACCGACTGCGGCTACTGGGGCAGCCCTTTCGACTACGCAGCCAACGCCTTGCTCTACGTTCCGGAAAACATGCCCGACCCAAACAGCGCCGATTACCCGGAAGCCACGGCCGATGCAGCCTATCCGGCGATCCTCGCGGCCGAGGGACGCGCCTTCGTGCTGTGCACCTCACTGCGCGCCATGCGGCGCATACACGCTCGTCTGCAGGAGCGCTTTGAACTGGAGGGAATCGAATTCCCCTTGTTGTTGCAGGGGGAGGGCGCCAAGGCGGAATTGCTGACGCGCTTTCGCAGTCTGGGCAATGCGGTGCTGGTGGCCAGCCAGAGTTTTTGGGAAGGCGTTGACGTCCGTGGCGATGCCTTGTCACTGGTGGTTATCGACAAGCTGCCATTTGCCCCACCCGACGACCCGGTCCTCGCAGCACGCATCGACCTGCTGCGCAAGGCAGGCAGAAATCCTTTCCTTGATTATCAATTGCCGCGAGCCGTTATCAGCATGAAGCAGGGCGCCGGCCGCCTGATCCGCGACGAAAACGACCGTGGTGTCCTCATGGTTTGTGACCCTCGCATGATCAATAAATCTTATGGCAGGCGGGTCTGGTTGTCCTTGCCACCAATGCGTCGTACCAGGTTGCTGGATGACGTGCAGACTTTCTTTGCGGCATCGTCCGTCGGAGCAGGTAAACTAGCCCAATGAGTCTCCCCAAACCATCCCGCGACTGTATCGAAGAAGCTGAGCGGTTGAATCTTGATTGCCAGTGTGTATCGCTCGATCGCGAGCGACTGCGCGCAGAGCTGGAAAAAACCAGCCCGGGCTTTTACGCAGAAATCATCGAAGGTCGTCCACACCTGTTTGCCTCATCTCTGGTATTTGTGAGCGAGGCGCATGTGAAGGCAATGGCAACGACTGTTGCAGCGATCGAGAAAGTCATCCACCTGCCCGAGTATCAGGCACATGTGCTGGCCTACGCGCCCCCCATCGCTCGGACAGCCCAACCGACGCGTGGCGTGTTTCTGGGATACGATTTTCATCTGGGTGGACATGGTCCGCAACTGATCGAAATCAACACCAATGCCGGCGGCGGCATGCTCAATGCCGTACTGGAAAGGGCACAACAGCGCTGCTGCGAGGACGTTGCGTTGCACCTGCCAGGACTTTTGGAAGGCGCCACGCCGGAAAAGATGTTTCTCGACATGTTCCGCGCCGAGTGGCAAGCCGCACGAGGCACGACACCGCTGTGCTCGGTCGCGATCGTAGACGATAATCCACTCGCGCAATATCTCTATCCCGAATTTGTGTTGTTCAAACAGCTCTTTGAACAACATGGCATTACGGCGATCATCTGCGGCCCGAGTGAACTGGCACTGCGTGACGGCGCGCTTTGGCACAAGAATGAGCGTATCGACATGGTCTACAACCGACTCACCGATTTTGCCCTGGAGGATCCGGCACACGCCGTTCTCCATGCCGCTTATCACGATGGTACTGCGGTCGTGACGCCACACCCGCGTGCTCATGCCCTGTACGGCGACAAACGTAATCTTGTGGCGCTCTGCAATAGGGATCTTCTGGCCAGCTGGGGTGTCGATGCGGTAACAAGGAATATACTGACTGCAGGCATTCCGCGCACGGAACCCATCGAACCCGGATCTGCCGAAGACTACTGGGCGCGGCGCAAGCAACTTTTCTTCAAGCCGGCTGCGGGCTATGGCAGCAAAGCGGCCTATCGCGGCGACAAGCTGACGCGGCGGGTATTCGATGAAATCATGGCTGGCTCAACCCACGCTGACTATGTTGCCCAGGCACTGGTACCGCCTTCGGCGCGCCGTTTGTCGGTAGATGGCGAAGCGGTGGCGCTCAAGGTTGATCTGCGCAATTATGTTTATAACGGCCACGTGCAATTGATCGCGGCACGGCTATACCAGGGACAGACAACAAACTTCCGTACACCTGGCGGCGGATTTGCACCGGTGCTTGAAGTGCTTTGCAAGGATAGACCATGAAGGTTTTTGGCTTTGCGGGATTTTCCGGCTCAGGCAAGACGACACTGATCGAGCGCTTGATTCCTTTGCTGGTTGCAGAAGACCTGCGCATATCGCTGATCAAGCATACTCATCACAGCTTTGATCTCGACCAGTCGGGAAAGGATTCTTATCGCCTGCGCAGCGCCGGTGCCAAGGAAGTGTTTTTGGTCTCGAGTCAGCGCTGGGTGCTGATGCATGAATTGCGCGGCGATTCGGAACCAACTCTGGAGGAGCAGCTCACGCACATGTCGCCCTGCGATCTGGTGCTGGTGGAAGGGTTCAAGTACACCCCAATTCCCAAGATCGAAATCCACCGTACGGCCAACAACAAGCCGCTGATTTATCCGGAACATCCGAATGTGGTTGCGCTGGCCAGCGATGTGTCGATCGAATCCGGCCTGCCCTGGTTCCACCTCGATGATATTCAGGCGATAGCCGCATTCATCATTCACCATCAGGAGCTGAAATGAGTCTGCTTGCCTACGACCAGGCACTTGAGCAACTGCTTGCCGGAGCAAGACCTGTCAAGCAAATTGAAACGCTGCAGAGTACGGAGGCCATCGGAAGAGTCTTGGCCGTATCGCAGGTATCCCGTCTTGCCGTGCCGCCGCTGGATAATTCCTCGATGGATGGCTATGCCTTGCGTTGTGCAGACGTTCCCATGGCGGGCACCATACTCCGGGTTGCACAGCGCATACCTGCAGGGAGCATCGGTCATACCCTGGCAGCGGGAACTGCCGCACGCATTTTCACGGGGGCTCCGATCCCGGCTGGAGCCGATGCGATCGTCATGCAGGAACTGTGTTCGCTCGAACCTCACGAAATGAATACGGCAGAATCACGAATCATCATCAATCATGTGCCGAAGCCGGGCGACTGGATTCGACGCAGAGGCGAAGATATACAGGAAGGCACCGAAATTCTCTGTGCCGGCGCCCGCCTGTCCGCGCCGCAGTTGGGATTGGCGGCCTCGATCGGAATCGCCATGCTTCCTGTCTTCCGACGCCTGCGTGTTGCCTTGTTCTCTACCGGCAACGAACTGGTGATGCCTGGAGAGGTTGCGCCAGCCGATTTGCCGCCAGGCACCATCTACAATTCAAATCGCTTTCTGTTGCGTGGCTTGTTGCAGCATTTAGGTTGCCAGGTCACCGACCTGGGCATCGTGCCCGACGACCTCGACGCGACGCGCTCCGCTCTGCGCACGGCGGCAGAAGCGCATGACCTGATCCTGACCAGCGGCGGCGTCTCGGTAGGCGAGGAAGACCACGTCAAACCAGCGGTCCAAGCCGAAGGCGAGTTGGCGTTGTGGAAAATCGCCATCAAGCCTGGCAAACCGCTGGCTTTTGGGCATGTCAGGAATCAAGCCCATGAAAAAGCTGCATTCATCGGTTTGCCCGGCAATCCGGTGTCTTGTTTTGTCACTTTCCTGTTGCTGGTACGACCTTTCATTCTCAAGACCCAGGGCGTGCGTGCTGTTACCTCATCCTCGATGCGCCTGCGTGCTGATTTCGATATGCCTCAACCCGATGCCAGAAGGGAATTTCTGCGCGCACGCCGCACCCCAACCGGAGGGTTGGAACTGTTTCACAACCAGAGTTCCGGAGTACTAACCTCAGCGGTTTGGGCAGACGGGCTCATTGACAACCCGGCGGGTGTTGCAATTCGGCGTGGACAGGAGGTCAGCTTTCTGCCATTTTCAGAATTGTTATACTGAAGACATGAAACTAAAACTGCTGTATTTCGCTCACTTGCGCGAGACGCTCGGCACCGGCGGAGAGGAACTGGCCGTGCCGGAGAATGTTACCAATGTCGCAGCGCTGCGCGCGCATCTTGCCGCGCGAGGCGGTGCCTGGCGGATTCTGGTCGAATCGCAGAATTTGCGCACGGCAGTCAACCAGCAAATGACCGGTGAGGATGCTTTGGTTGCTGCTGGAGATGAAGTCGCATTTTTCCCGCCGGTCACCGGAGGCTGAAATGTCAGTAAGCGTACAAAGTGCCGCTTTTGATATTGGCAGCGAAATGGCCGAGTTGACAAAAAATCTGCACGGCATCGGCGCTGTCGCCAGTTTCGTCGGCCTGGTGCGCGACATGCACGAAGTTGATGGTGCCAGTGCCAGCACCAGCGCCAGCGTCGAGGCGATGACACTGGAACACTATCCTGGCATGACTGAGCGTGCCCTTGAGGAAATCGTCGCAGCAGCGAAAGGGCGCTGGGATTTGATTGCTGTGCGCGTCATTCATCGTTATGGACGGCTGGCGCCAGGAGAGGGGATAGTCCTGGTGATTGTGGCCAGCGCCCATCGCGGCGAAGCTTTTGCCGCGTGCGAGTTCATCATGGATTTTTTAAAAACCCGTGCCCCGTTTTGGAAGAAAGAAGAATCCACTGAGGGTGGCCGCTGGGTAGCGGCACGGGATGAGGACGAATCAGCGACGGCCCGCTGGATGGACCGTCGCTAGAATACTTTTCCGCGCAGCAAAGTTATTTCTTTTTCTTGGCAGGAGCGGCGCCGGCGCTGTTGAAAGCAGCAGAGGACGCGTTGGCGATTTGCTCGAAAGCCTGGTTTGCGGTCGCCATGGCCTGCTGCATGGTTTCCAGAACGTTGTTGTTGGAGCCGGGCAACGAACCGAAAAACGACTGGAAGGTAGCCATCAAATCCTTGCTTCCGCTCGCCAACTGTTCGGTCAGCATGTGACTGAATTCAGTGCGCGATGCATTCCCGATCTCGGCGATTTGCCGGGCGGTTTCCATCATCTGCTGCGCTGTGTCCTGTGCATATTGGGTGCGCAGAGCAATGGCTTGTTGCGGGTCCTTGGCGCTCGTCAGTGCTTTGGCGCTGGCCACGCTGTCCTGAAATAGCTTCTTGGCGACATCGACCTGCAACGCCATGATGCGCTGTGAGTTCTCGATAGACATCTGGGCCAGCTTCAATGCGGCTTCCATATTCTTGCGATGCAGTTCGCTGAATTGCTCGGGCTTTGTGACCATGATTCCTCCTGGGTATCAATGATGCAAAAATGCGAATGGGATAGAAACAAACAGACGCGACTTTGATACGAAAATCAGTCTAGCTCAGACACAACAATTCTCATTATAGCAGAAAATGCTGCACCGCACAATTCCATGTGATTTACTTTGGTTTGTTCGTAACTCCATTGAATTTGGCCAAATGTCGCAGGTGGCGAACCATGAGGAACTCAAACCGGGACTTGAAAGTCTGAAGCCTACCCCCAAGTGCACAACAATACATACTTTAAGGTGTTGTCATGCGCTACGACAAATTCACGACCAAGTTTCAACAAGCCTTCTCCGATGCGCAAAGCATGGCCGTAGGCAATGATCAGCAGTTCATCGAGCCAGCACATTTGCTGCTGGCTTTGCTGAACCAGGACGATGGCGCTACGACATCCTTGCTGCAACGAGCCGGTGCGAATGCGGCAGGCATGAAATCCGGCCTTGAGAAAATGATCCAGCGCCTGCCCAAGGTGGAGGGGAATGCCGGTGAAGTGATGGTCGGCCGCGATCTTGGGAATCTGATGAACGTCACCGACAAGGAAGCACAAAAAGCCGGTGATCAGTTCATCGCCTCGGAAATGTTTCTCTTGGCTCTCACCGCTGACAAGGGAGAGATGGGCCGTTTCATGAAGGAGCATGGCGTCTCGCGGGCTGCTTTGGAACAGGCCATTCAGGCGGTGCGTGGCGGTGAGAAGGTTGGCACACAGGAAGCGGAAGGTCAGAGGGAAGCGCTCAACAAATATACCGTGGATCTGACGGAACGGGCGCGTCAGGGCAAACTTGATCCCGTGATTGGCCGTGATGATGAGATACGTCGGGCAATGCAAATCCTGCAGCGACGCTCCAAGAACAACCCGGTGCTGATAGGTGAGCCAGGCGTGGGCAAGACTGCCATCGTTGAGGGGTTGGCGCAGCGCATCGTGAACGACGAAGTACCAGAGACACTCAAGGGCAAGAAAGTGCTGTCGCTGGATATGGCAGCACTGCTGGCAGGCGCCAAGTATCGTGGCGAGTTCGAGGAACGCCTCAAGGCCGTGCTCAAGGAAATCGCCCAGGATCAGGGTCGCATCATCGTCTTCATCGATGAACTGCACACCATGGTCGGCGCCGGCAAGGCCGAGGGCGCAATCGATGCCGGCAACATGCTCAAGCCGGCTTTGGCACGTGGCGAACTGCATTGCATCGGCGCCACTACACTGGACGAGTATCGCAAGTACATCGAGAAGGATGCTGCTCTTGAGCGGCGCTTCCAGAAAGTGCTGGTCAATGAACCGAGCGTCGAAAGCACCATTGCCATCCTGCGCGGCCTGCAAGAAAAGTATGAGTTACACCATGGTGTCGCCATCACCGATCCAGCCATCGTGGCGGCAGCGGAGCTGAGTCATCGCTACATTACCGACCGCTTTCTGCCCGACAAGGCGATCGATCTCATCGACGAAGCGGCGGCGCGCATCCGCATGGAAATCGACTCAAAGCCTGAGGTGATGGACAAGCTTGACCGCCGCATGATCCAACTGAAAATCGAGCGCGAGGCCATGAAGAAGGAGAAGGACGAAGCCTCGCGCAAGCGCCTGCAACTGATCGAGGATGAGTTGCACAAGCTGCAGCGTGAATACAACGATCTGGAAGAAGTCTGGAAGGCCGAGAAATCCCAGGTCCAGGGCAGCGCCCACATCAAGGAAGAAATCGACCGGCTGCGGGCCGAGATCACCCGGCTGCAGCGTGAAGGCAAGCTCGACAAGGTGGCGGAATTGCAATATGGCCAGTTGCCGCAACTCGAAGCACAGCTCAAGACTGCGGAAAAGGCGGGCGAAGGCAAGCATGCCAACCAACTGCTGCGCACTCAGGTCGGCAGCGAAGAGATCGCCGAAGTGGTGTCGCGTGCAACCGGCATACCGGTCAGCAAGATGATGCAGGGGGAACGCGACAAGCTGCTGCTCATGGAAGACAAGCTGCACCAGCGCGTGGTCGGACAGGACGAAGCGGTGCGCCTTGTATCCGACGCCATCCGGCGTTCGCGTGCCGGTCTGTCAGAGGAAAACCGGCCTTATGGTTCGTTCCTGTTCCTTGGCCCCACCGGTGTCGGCAAGACCGAATTGTGCAAGGCCCTGGCAGAATTTCTGTTCGACGCGGAAGACCATCTGATTCGTATCGATATGAGCGAATTCATGGAGAAACATTCGGTGGCACGC
>Ga0172380_10001756_pt1 | contig 36681 bp, 48 predicted proteins | sample Leawe162metaG_FD_119747 | JGI IMG/M metagenome (GOLD analysis project Ga0172380, IMG submission 119747) | Leachate microbial communities from a municipal landfill in Southern Ontario, Canada - Leachate well 162 metaG | ecosystem: Engineered > Solid waste > Landfill > Unclassified | place...
AAACAGCAAACAGAAATCACCGGCAAGGACGGCAAGGATCTAATCCCTCCAACAATAACGCAGATTGAAATAATTAAAACAACAAAATAAGTTTTGTCGAACATTATTAAATAAAAATGCCTAAAATTACCGACTTTTATAAATTTAGTCGAACAAAATGAAAATTCAAGGCGGTTTAAACTTAGAATTTTTATTAAATGAATTTTCTTTTGAGAAAGCAGAAAAAGGAATAAAACAGGGATTTGTTTTAGAGGGTTCTTCAGGTTCGGGTAAAACATGGGATATAATACAATTCTTATTAATATACTGCCAAAACAACTACAATAAAAATAAAGACATTCTTATTTTCAGAGAAACATTTGCTGACCTTCGTAAAACAGTCTTAAAGGATTTTGAAAAAATACTACGGCTTTATAATTTATACAATCCCGAATTACATCGAAAATCTACACCGGTTACTTTTGAAATTTTTGGAAACAAAATATTTTTTACAGGATTAGATTCTATGTCTGCTCATGGCGAAAGACATGATATAATTTGGGGTAATGAAGGAATGGAATTAGATTTTGAAGCATGGAAACAATTAAATCAACGATGTAACGAGGCATTTATAACAGACTATAACCCTTCTTATACTGAACATTGGATTTTTAATTCTTTAATAACCCGACCTGACACAAAGTTTTTTCATTCAACTTTATTGGATTGTAGTTTTTTACCTGAAGGACAACGAAAAGAAATATTGTCTTATGAACCAACAGCTGAAAACATCAAGAATGGAACTGCTGATGATTATATGTGGAAAGTTTATGGTCTTGGATTAAAAACCGCAGCGAAAGGATTAATTTTTCAATATGTTAATTGGATTGACGACTTGCCGGATAGTGATAATTATTCTTATGGGCTTGATTTTGGATTTACAAACGATAGCACTTGTTTAACAAAAATGTGTTTACAAGGGAATGATTTATATGTTAAGTGTTTGCTTTACGAACCTATTGACAATGCACCTGCTTTATCTGATACACTTCATAATTTGGGTTTGCCTCGCAATATATTAATAACTGCTGATTGTTCAGATAAATATAATGATACCGAAATGGTCAGAGAGTTAAAAAATTTAGGATGGAATATAAAAAAAGTAAATAAGGGAAAAGGTATTTGTTGGCGTATCGGATTAATAAAGAAACACAAATTAAATTTGGTGAGAGACGTTAATGTTAAAAGAGAACAAGAAAACTATAAATGGCGAGAGATAAACGGAATGTCAATTAATGAGCCATTAGATAAATTTAATCACTTTTGGGATTCATTGGGGTATAATTATTTGGGAGTGTTAAATAATAATTTTGGATTTTAAATAAACAATTATATTATTTTTGTATTATCTTTATAAAAAATTTGTTATGAAAATTCCATTCACGTCCCTCGAAATAAAAAAATCCGAATCTATTAAAGCAAATAGAGTTAATGATGATAAGATAAATATTTTATATGAACAATTGTTAAAGTTTTTTGGTAAAGGTCAACTCATTTACAATAAGAATGATTTAACTAAAATAATAAATGAAGGATATTTATTTAATCCTGACGTTTATTCGATTATAAATAAAATCATTCAAACCGCCTCAATGATTGACTGGCAACTCTATGAAATAAAAGACGAAAAGGCAATAAAGCAATACAAAAGTTATAGAGGTAAGGGAATTGATGAAGCAATATATTATCAATCAAAAGCACTCGAACCAGTTGAACAACCCGAAATAACAAAACTTCTTAATTATCCTAACGAACAACAAACCTCTACGTTATTTACTCAATCATTACTTGGTTATTATTGTTTGCTTGGAAATTCATACTTAAATAAAATAGAGATTGCGGGAAACAAATATAATGTTACTGGTGAAATGCAAGTATTACCAGCGTATCTTGTTAAAATTGTATTTAGCGGAAGTTCTAAGAATATGATTGACAGTTATTCCATTGAAAATTTTAATGATGTTAGATATAATTTTCCAAAAGAAACTGTTTATCATTTTAAATCATTTAATCCCAGCGTTGATAGTGGAATGTTTATGTATGGAGCAGCCCCGACATTTAACGCTGTTCTTACAAAAAGTAATGATAGTTATATTGCTGCGACTGAATTAATACGTAATTTGGGAGCTATGGGAATATTGTCAACCGGAAATGACGACACAATAGACTCTGAAAAAACTCGTAAAATGGAAGCCCGTTATGCCGATAGATTTGGCGGAGCTTCTAAACGTGGGAAGATTTGGATTGTTGGTCATAAAATGGAATATCAAAACATAGCTCAATCAATAACAGATTTAAATTTGATACAGGGACAAGAACAGGATTTCCTTACATTATGCAGATTATTAAATGTTGATAGTCGCATAATGGGTTATGTTAAAGGTTCTACGTTTAGTAATATGCAAGAAGCCCGAAAAGATTTTTTACAAAACAGAATACTTCCATTAAAATATATGGAATCAGAGGCATATAATACTTTTATTTTACCTGCATTTTCAAAACAAGATAATAAAAAATATTATTTAGATGTTGATACAAAGGCAATTCCTGAATTACAAGTTGATATTGATAAGTTATCAACACGAATACAGAATGAAATTAAATCAGGAATAATAAAACCAGCGGAAGCAGCTAAAATGTTAGGTTATCCTGAATTAACCGAAACCGAAGCAAATCAATTATGGGTGGGAACAAATTTAATTCCGATGAAAAAAGCAAATGAACCCAAACAAATATTTTAATGAATAAAGCAAAAGAAATTGATATAATAAATTTACCTTTGGAATTTGTTATTAATAATTTAACTGATTATCAAAAAGAAATTATTTGTAATAAATTTTATATACTCAATAGATTTGCAGAACTTAGAAACGATATTAAAAATAAATATTCCCTTCAAGACATATATTTTATAATTTCAGAAGAAATAGGAATGCAACAAGAAACTATCCGGTTAATGTTGCGAAAAATTTATAAAATAAAAAGCTCCTCCACATAATTGACCGTAAAAACAATCGCATTTATATTCAATCCATATTTATAAAAATAAATATTTAAGATTGAATATGCTTATTATTTGCGGTCAATGGTTCAAGAAATTTAATAGTTAAAAAACTATAACAATATAAAATATAAATCTTAATTATTTTTGTTAGGATAAATATTTTTATATGCCATTTGCTAACGAACACGCAAGTCGTTTAATTTCGTCTAAAGAGCTTGAATCACGCACTGGATTTCAGAGAGTAGCACGTACACATGGAAGTGGCAAGGGAAAAGTTCAAGGCGTTTCTATTCCAGTTACAATAGATGTTATTTGGTATGTTTATAAAGATGGGGCTGTTATAGCACAAACATTACGTTTCCCTATTGAGCATTGGAGTTCCGCCGAAGCGTTAAAATGGTTAAAAGATAATAAGATTAAATATTTGTCTTTTGAAAAAGCAACCAATGGCAAAAGTGAAGAAAATCCTGATACAAAAAACTTTACAAGCCAAATAAAAGATATTGATGAAAAGGGTATTGTTTCAATCTATGTAAATGGATTTGGAAACGTTGATTCCGATAATGATGTTTCTGAAATTGGAAGTTTTGATAAAACTTGTCGAGAAAGATTTAAGCAAATAAAACATCTTAAAGACCATGATAGAACACAATTACTTGGTTGTCCCTTGGAATTCATGCCAGATAATTATGGTTTACTTGTTCGTTCTGCAATGAACTTAGAAAAACAAATGGTAAAAGATGTTTATTCGGACTATAAGTTTTTTATGGAACACGACAGAACTCTTGAACATTCTATTGGTTATCGAGCAATAAAATATAATATTGATGAAGTAACGGGAATAAGACATATAACTGAATACAAATTAATGGAATATTCGACACTTTCTTTCTTAGGTGCAAATTCAAATACTCCATGTGTAGGAATTAAAGGAGAAGCAATTAAAATACAAGAAGAAATAAAATTACTGAATGATATGCTTACTAAAGGCAGTTATTCGGATGAAAAATTTATTCAAATCGAAAATAAATTAATAGAAATTAAAAGTAAGATTGAAGAAATGAAAACACTCAATGGGAAGCCGTCAAATGACACTCCCGAAATAGTTGAGCCGGATTTATTATTAAAATCTGAAATAAATTATAATTACTTAATTATGAACTTAAAAATCCAAAAATAAAATGGAAGATGAAGAAAAAAAATTGCTCGATGTAATCGAAGCAAAAGTAAAAACATGAGTAGATGAATCTAAAACGGGTTTAATTACTAAGGTTGACTTTGATGCCAAAATGGTTGAAATAACAAACGACCTTAAAGCTATCAAGGAAAGTAAAGCAGTTGAAGACTTAACTGCAAAACTTGCCGACATAAAAGAACAATCGGACAAACAAGGAACTGAAATTACAAAATTGTTTAATATTGGCACTCCTCAGAAAAAAGTTGAAACACTTGAAGATGTTATCAAAGAAACTTTAAACGAAACTGAAATTAAGGAATTTTTGACAAAGAAAAAAGGTTCAACAAATAAAATTGATTTGAAGGTAGCGGGGGATATGACAGAATCCGGTAATTTAACAGCAGGAAGTATTCTTATTACTGACCAGCCTCGAAGGGATATAATCGAATTAAAAACTCGACCTATTCACATGAGGGATATTATGTCAATAGGAACAACTCAAAAAGATAGAATTCCTGTTGTGAAGCAAGCAAATTATGAAGACGGAGTTCTTTATAAAGCTGAAAACACAGCATCTAATCAATCTGATTTTGATCTTGTTGAAACTTATGTAAACGTTGAACGTTTATGTACTCACATGATAGTATCGAAGGATTTGCTCGATGATGTTCCTGCATTAACTTCTTTTATTACTAATCATATGCCAAAAAGAGTAAAAACACTGGAAGACCAGCAAATACTTTTTGGTTCAGGTACGACTCCACAGATACAAGGAATAACTGGAGTAGCAACAGCATTTGCAGCAGGTTCTTTTGCAACGGCAATACCGGCAGCTAACGAAATTGATGTATTAAGAGTAGCATTAGCAAATCTTAATGTTGCTTTTTATAGTCCTTCGGCTATATTAATGCACCCAACTGATGTAGCAATAATTGATACATTAAAGACAAGTTCAACAAGAGAATATCTTGGTAACAATTATTTAGTTAGCAGAGATTCAAGTACAGGATTAATGAGTATTGCAGGTATTCCAATAATTCAGAATACAGCAATGACAGCAGGGTATTTCTGTATTGGCGATTTTAACGATGCAGCAGAAATTGTTGACAGAAAGAAACTTACTATACAAATGTCAGATAGTCATTCAGATTATTTCATTAAGAATATGATTTGTATTTCTTTTGAAGAAAGAATTGCACTTCCTATTTATTATAATGGAGCTTTCTGTTATGGACAGTTCAGTGTAGCAAAGGCAGCTATTACAAGTGGTTCATAAGAACTTTTGTAAGAAGAAAAAAGGAAGTGATTAAATTTGCTTCCTTTTTTTTATTTATATTAGTTTATTTATTATTTTTGTATTAATGAAATATCCTATTCAAAAACCACAAACCGAATATATATTTAATCAATTTTTTGGTATAGGTGATATTTTATTTATAGAGCCGATAATGAGAAGGTTTTTTAGAGATGGTTTTAAAATTATTTTACCAGTGCTCCAACAATACATGGACTTACAAACCTATTTTCCGTATATAAATTTCATTGAAAAGGATAAATTAAATATAAATTATGAAGAACAAAAATTAATATCTGATAATGGCAGAATAATTATTCCTATGCGTTGGAGTAGAGAATATTTTAAAGGTTGTTTATATGATACAATGCGTAATAAATATAGAATGGTAGGCATGGAATTAGATGAATGGAGAAAATTAACATGGTTGAGACATAGATATAAAGAGGATAAATTAAAAGAATTATTAAATATAAAAAACGGAGATAAATATAATTTAATAAATTGCAACTTTCACACATTTGATAATTGTTTTAAAAATATTTCTGTTAAAAATGAATATCGAAATATTAATATGAATTTTATTGATGGTTATAATTTATTGGATTGGGCGGGAATCATAGAAGAAGCAACTGAAATACATACTGTAAACACATCATTATTTTTTCTGATTGAAACACTTAAATTACAAGCAAAAGAACTACATTTATATTCACGTAATTCAGAAGGAAGGGATTTTTTGCAAACGGAATACTTACATAGCAAAAATTATATAAGGCATATATGAAAATAAAAATAAGAAATTTTGAATTTCAAGTTGAGAATGATTTATCTTTTTGGAATAATATTAGTAAATGGGAACAATATTCTTTTAATATACTTGATAAATTTTTAAATAAAGATAGTGTATTTATTGATATTGGAGCATGGAACGGAGTATTAAGTTTATATGCTTCCAAAATAGCATATAAGGTATATTCTTTTGAACCGGATAATATTGCTTATGAAAATTTTATAAATAATATTATAAAAAATAAATTATTTAATATTTCTTGTAGCAACAAAGGAATAAGTAATAATGAAGGCAAGAATAATTTTTATATTAGAACCGCTGGTGATAGTGTGAGCAGTTTAATTGATAGGCAAAATAATAATTATATTGCTAATGAAATCAAAACAATAGAAACAATAAAACTATCATCTTTTTTATTAAATAATAAAATTAATCCTACGCTTATTAAAATGGATATTGAAGGTGGCGAGATATTTGTTATTGAAGAAATGAAAGACTATATAAAAAAATATACTCCTACAATGTTTATTTCTTTTCATCCGGCTTGGTTTCCCGACAAAGATAATGACATAAAAAACGTAGTTGATATTTTAAGTATATATAATATTTATAATTATAATTTTACACAATATACTAAAGAACAATTTATTAAAAGTTTAAATTCAACGGAACACGCTTTTATATTTGTAAAATGATAAAAAATATTTTAGTTTTATGTCCGCACACCGATGATGAAATTCATTGCTTTGGTTCACTTGTTAAATTTAAAGAACAAGGAGCAATAATTGATATAATTGCTTTTTCATTTCCTAAAGATATTCCTGAATTACAAAACGAATTTATTAAAAGTTGTAAGTTATTAAATGCTAATAAATTTATATATAATTTTGAATTAAGAAAATTAAAACAGAACCGACAGGAAATTTTAGAAATATTAGTAGAATTTAATAAAAAAGAATATGATTTAATATTATGCCCAAGTTCTTTTGATACTCACCAAGACCATGAAGTTATTAATAGAGAATGTTTCAGGGCTTTTAAATATACTACAATATGGGGTTATCAGGTAGCTCATAATTGCATGGAATTTAAACAAGGGATATTTGTAATATTAAATAAAAAACAACTTGATTTAAAGATAGAAGCGATAAAATGTTACCAAACGCAGAAAAATAGAATGTATTTTAATAATGGATTCTATCAATATATGGCTAATATGTTAGGAGTTCAAATAAAACAACAATATGCTGAGGTATTCGAGAATATAAGAACAATAATAAAATGAATTTATTAACTTAAAATATGCAATATGAAAAAAATAAAAATAAGATATATCGAAGAACGATATCGAGATGATGGTATTTGGTATACATTACAAATAAAAAAAATATTTTTTTGGATTGATATTAAATATCGTCAATGTTTGCCTTTAAATGACAATGTTCAGAAATATAGAAAAAAGACAAAGGAAGAATTATTTAAAATAGTTATGGAAGATTATTTTAAGATAAATAAAACACATATGCAAATAATTGAATTTCCTTCTATAATAAAATATTAATAAAATGCCCAAATTATCATGTCATCAACCAAATTATTTTTCAAATAATAATTATTTTGAGAAAATAAAACAATCAGATATATTTGTTTTACTTGATGATGTTCAATTTGAAAAGAATGGTTTTACAAATAGAAATAGAATACCAACAAAGAACGGAGATTTATGGTTTACAATACCAATAATTCATGAGGAGAAACAATTAATCAAAGATGTTAAAATTGCAGTTGATATTTGGAAAGAAAAACATAAAAGAACAATTGAAAATATTTATGGTAAATCAAAATTTATAGAACATTTTTTTGATAAGGAATCTAATTATAATTATAATAGCGAAAAATTAATTGATTGGACATGGCGTAGTATTTTGTTTGTTATGTCTGAATTAAATAAAATAAATAATGATTGTAGTGCTGCTTTTTTAAAAATGAAATTTTCATCTGAATTAAATATTAATACAACCGGAACACAAAGAATTATTGATATTTGCAAATATTTTAAAGCAGATACTTATTTGTCAGGCAACGGAGCAAAAAAATATATGGACATGGAATTATTTGAGCAGAACAATATTATAGTTGAATTTATGCCAGAAAAATATGAGCCATATTCAATTTTAAATACTATACTTAAATGAAAACGGCTGTAATAATACCAACACATAATAGACCAGAATATTTAAAGAAATGTTTTGATAGTTTACAAAAGACTTTTTTGCCTAAAGAAACTTTATTATTTATTATTGATGATGGTTCTGATAACGAAACAAGAAAAATTATAAAAGATTTTAAAAAAGAAAATTGTATTATTGAAAAGATATTTAAGGAATACAATAAAGGTGTTTACGATTCATTATTAATAGCTTATGATTATTGTTTTAGTAACGGTTATGAATATGCAATACTTATAGGAAGTGATTGTATTGTAAATAATTATTTTTATGATATAATGAACTATTATAAAAAATTATTTCCTAATAATGTTATTAGTGGTTTTAATACATTAACATTATCAGAATTAGGCAAACCTCGACATCCTATTATTTATAATGGTGGATTTTATGTTGTTAAAAATACTTCTTGTTCAGGTTGTAATGGCATAAATGAAAATACTTATAATAAATATATAAAACCAACATTATTACAGCGACAAAAAGAAAATAAATTATGTTATGATACAATTTCATCAAGGAAAGCATCTGTTGATGGTAATTTAATTATATGTACTGTACCAAGTGTAATGGAACATATAGGCGTAGAAAGTTCATTAGGACATGATGATAATCCTGATATTTCCATTGATTATAGAGATTATATAGAACTAACAAATAAACAAACAAAAAAGGAAATAACATTTAATTTAGCCACTTATCCTAAAAGAGAAAAACAATTTAAAGAAGTAATTAATAATTTACTTTCAATAAATATAATTGATAAAATAAGAGTTTACTTAAATGAATATAAAGAAGTTCCTGAATTCCTTTATGATAATAAAATAGAACATATTATCGGAAAAGAAAATTTAAAAGATTCGGGAAAGTTTTACTGGGCAAATACTTATAAGGACGAATACTATTTTACTATTGATGATGACCTATTAATTGATGAAAATTATATCAAAAAACATATTGAATTATTAAATAAATATGATAATAAAATATTTGTATCTTTACATGGAAAAATTTTAAATGAAATTCCGGCAAATTTCAGAGATTTGAATAAATATTTTCATTGCTTAGAACAAGTTATAAATAATGAATGGGTTAATTTTGTCGGTACTGGTGTTATGGTCTTTGATAATTCAAAATATAAAATACCAAATTGCCTTTTTAAATATCATGGAATGGCGGATTTGTGGATTGCTTTGTTTTGTCAGATAAATTATATACCTTGCTTAGTACGCAAGCATGAAAATAACGAAATCAAACTTATCTATAATGAAAACGAAACATTATGGAATCAGCAAGCATCTTTTATAAAACAACATGAAGAAATATTAAGAAGTGTAAAAAAATGGAAATTAAATAATAATATATGAAACATTATATTTTTACACGATGGAATTTATCTGACGTAGACATGAGTGTTTATGATACTGATAAGATATTTAATGCCTATGGTCGTAAAATAGATGCAGAAAAATGGATGCAGGAAAGAATTATTTTATTTGAAAAATACTGCCTGCCATCAATAGAACGCCAAACAAATAAAAATTTTACATGGTTATTAGCATTTGACAAGAAAACCCCTGAACATATTTATAAAAAATATGAAAAATATTCATTTATAAAAATTATTTTTGAATTTCCTGCTGTTTATTTAAGAAATTTATATGGTAACGAAATAAAGGATAATGTTATAATTATAACAACCCGATTAGATAATGACGATTGTGTTGCTCCAACTTTTATAGAAGAAATACAAAAAAGAAATGAAGATATAACAAAATTAGTGGATTCTTTAGGTTGTCAATATGATTGTGTAAACGACAAGTGGTATATATTAAATAGACCTTTTGCTAATAGTGCATTTTTAAGTGTTATAGAAAAGGTTGGTGAAAATAAAGATATACCAATTAAAACTTGTTATTTCAAACCTCATCAAAATATGCACCTAAACTTTACAAATGAATGGATTAACGAAATTCTTTATTGTCAAGTATTACATGGCGATAATTTAGGAAACAAAATAGATGGAATATTAACAGATAAATTAACTAAATTTTTCTAAATATGCACACGGAACAAATTGCATTTTGTAAAAGCGTTAAAGATAAATTTCCAGAATATTTTAATGCTAAAAAAGTATTAGATTGTGGCTCATTAGATATTAATGGCAATAATAGATATTTATTTAATGCTTGCGAGTATGTTGGTATTGATGTGGGGGAAGGTAACAATGTAGATATTATTAGTTTCATACATCAATTTAACAAGCCCGATGAAACTTATGACACAATAATTTCCACAGAATGTTTTGAACATGATATGTATTACGAGCAAAGTTTGCAAAATATTTGCAGATTATTAAAATCGAAAGGGCTTTTCTTTTTTACCTGTGCAACTATCGGCAGACCTATTCACGGAACTAAAACAGAATATACAAGGGATTCTCCCTTAACATCTAAAATTGAAGTATGGTGTGATTATTATAAAAATTTAATTGAAAGTGATATACGGAAAGCTATTGATGTTGATAATATATTTTCAGAATATAAATTTATACTTTCACTTGCACCTATGACATTAAAAGATTTGTATTTTTATGGTATTAAAAAATGATTGACATAATACAATATAAAGACAAAGAATATCCGTTATTTCAGGCAAGTGGATTCTCTGCAAGGTTTTGTTTTCCTTTTGCTAAAGAAGTTTGTAAGGGTATTGGTTTTGATATAGGATGTGCAAAAGAAGAATGGAAACTCGAAGGAGCTATCCCTATTGATAAATCTTTTCCCGACGAATGGGAAGCCATGAACTTACCTGATTTCATGGTAGATTATATTTTTTCAAGTCATTGTCTTGAACATCTTGATAACTGGGTAGATGCTTTGAATTATTGGACAGAACGAATAAGAAAAGGCGGTGTTTTATTTCTATATTTACCGGATTATTCACAGGAATATTGGCGACCTTTTAATAATCATAAGCATATACATATTTTAAAACCTGAATTTATAAGAGATTATTTAATTAATAGTGAAAAATATTGTAATATTTTTGCAAGTAGTATAGATTTGAATAATTCATTTATTGCAATGGCTCAAAGAAAATGAAAATATATAATATAATATCACATAATAAACCAAAACGACTTATCAAAACAGTTGAGGGCATAATAAACCATATTGATATTATAAATATTGCTTTGATTTGTCCTGTTTTAATTCCCAATGAATTGCATAATGAAAAAATAAATTTATTTTTAATGGATTCAAAAACTGATGCCTTTAAATTTCTAAAATCACAAAATCCAGAAGGAATTACTATTAATACTGATGACAATGTAGTGTGTTTAGTTATAGTTCCTGTTTATAATGAAGAAATAAAAATAAAAAAATGTATTGAAAGCATATTAAATCAAACATATAAAAATATACAAATAGCAATAATAGATGATTGTAGCACCGACAAAACGATTGAAGCAATTAAATCATATAAGGATGAACGAATAAAGATTTATAGAAATTATACAAATAAGGGTTGTTATAATTCTATTAACGTAGTATTACAGAACGAAACTGATTGGGATTGTTTTATGATACAAGGAGCTGATGATATGATGCAAACTGATAGAGTTGAAAAACAAATTATTTCAGATGGATATATGGCTTCAATTTGTATGTACAACCATGAAGGAATAGATAACGTACAATCTGGTGTTTATGGTCATTCTATGCTTTGTTATTCAAAAAAAGTATTTGAAACTATTGGCTATTTTGATAATACAAGACATACTGGAGATACAGAATATTGGTTAAGATATTTTAGAAAATTTGGTGAAAAATTATTAAATAGAATACCCGAAGAACTTTATTTAAGTTATGAAAATAATAATGGATTAACAAAAAAATATAAATTATTTGGTGAAGAAAGAAAAGAATATTATAATAAGTTTGAACAAGAACATATTGAAATGAATAAAAACGGCAATTTTTATAGAGATTTTATTGACAAGGAAAGAATTTATATAGGTATTGCCACTATACCTGAAAGAGAAGAATCATTAAAAGACACTATTGATAGTATAATTAATCAGTGCGATGAACTTCATATTTATTGCAATAAATGGAATAATATACCCAATTTTTTGATTAATGATAAGATTGTAATTTATGATAGCAATAAACTTGAATCAGATGACTTGGGGGATGTTGGGAAATTTTATGGACTTCAAAATAAAATCGGTTATTGCTTTACTATCGACGATGATTTAATTTATGATAAAAATTATGTAACAAAAATGATTAAGGGATTAAAAAAATATAACAATCCGGTTACATTACATGGCAAAATATTTAAAGAACCACCTATTGAATCATATCATAGAGGGTCAATTATTATTAATTGTAGGTGTCAGGATATTGTTGAAAATGATATTCCAATACAAATAGCTGGAAGCGGAGTATTAGCATGGCATAGTGATATGATTGATATTAATATAGATGATTTTTATTATAAAAATATGTCTGATATTTTTATAAGTATTTTTATGCACAAAAAAGGATTAATGATTTGGTGCTTAGAACATAAGGCGAGATTTATAATAGAAAGTGAAAAAATAGATGAAACCAAATCAATATGGACTTTAAATAATATGAATGATGAAAGACAAACTAAATTAATTAATGATAATTATAAATATTTTAATTTAATTGTTGATAATAAGGAAAAAAATATTATATTTGCTGAAGAAGAACCTAAGATAAAACAAGAAATTAATATTAAAATTCAAATAATTGATGATATTATGAGTAAAATATTAACAGTAAAAGTAATTAAAGATAAAGACAATGGTATTAAATTTGCTCCAATTGGGAATATTTTACATCTCGAAGAAAGTACGGCAAATGTTTTAATAAGCAAGGGACTCGTTGAATTAATTGAAAATAAAAAACCAGAACCGGCAAAAGTTGAAGCAACGACACATTTACATCAGAAAGAAGAACCAGAAAAAAGTGAAGCAAAGGAAGACAAACAAGTTTCAGAAACAAAAGAATTAAAAGAACATATTGAAACAAAAGAAGCGATAACAACCTTAAAGCGACGGCGACATCCTAAAACAAAATAATTATGGCAGCATTATTTAATAGTATTACGGATTTTACCGGCGAAATAAATATCACTCAGTCTAAATATGGAAAAACCGATTTATCTTTAATAATTGCAACGGTTGAAGAAGAGATATTAAAGAGTTTACTTGGTGAAGATTTATATTTAAAACTCATTACAGATTGTGCAACTGGTGTTCCTGTTACACAAAAATATATTGATTTAGTAAATGGCAAAACATATTCGGTTGATAATGAAGATGGCGTAACTGTAAATGTAAATTATCAAGGAATTAAAAAAATGCTTCGTTATTTTACTTATGCTGAAATATTAAAATATCAAGAATCTCAAAATACCGAAGTTGGACAAGTTGAAGCAGACCAAAACAATTCGGTTAGAATGAGCAAATCACAATTGGCAGTTAAGATTGAAAAATATTACAATAACGGAATTGCTTTATATGGTTATGACATTGAAAATTATAGTGATTATATTACAAATCCTATTTATGGAAATACACCAATAACTGATTGTTATGCAACCTATAATAATAAATATAAATACGATTATTATATTGAATTAGTAAAAGGTTCGTGTTTTAATTTTCTTTATAAAAACAAAACAGATTATCCCACATGGCAATTTACTGTAAAAGATTTAATGTTTCTTAATGGATATTTATAATGGCAACAAGCATAATCACTTTACTTGAAGAAATAATTGAAAGCATACGTGATACTGATACTATTACGAGCATAACAAATTCTGGTACTACATATACTATCAATACTGCCAATACACATAGATTAGTTGTAGGTGATTATATAAAAATAAATTCAATCGAATATAAAATAACTTCACTTACCGTTAATACTCGTTTTACAGTAACTTCAACATCGGCAATAACCGGAACAACGTGGACTGCATCTGCGCCATATTTTTATTATGGAACAGTTCAATATATTTCAAATTCTTTAGATAAAATTACAGATTATCAAAATAAATTTCCGGTTATTGTTTTATTTGAAACAATGCCCGCAGATGTAAATGATAATAATACATCAACAATTGAACGAACTATTGATTGTGAAATGTATTTTATGGATGAAAGCGATTACGTGAATTTTACATCAGATGAGTATTATACGCAAGTTATTAATCCTATTCAATTATATGTAGATTCATTTATTGAAGCATTAAAAGTTCATGCGCAAATAGGTGAATTAGATAGGCATAATGAAACTCCTTATTCGGTTTGGAATATGATCAGACTAAGCACTGGAAAAAATGTTTTTAATGCTAATCTTTCAGGTATTGGATTAAGAATAAATATTCCCATTAAAATACTTCCAAGAACTAATTGCAGTTAAAAATAGTTAAAAAACTATAACAATTTACAGAATAAAGATTAATTATTTTTGTATATAACTAAATTATATAAAAATGAATCTTTGTGATTGCACCCTAAATTATACAAATACTGGTGTTCCAAATTGTAAGGAATTACTGGATGCTGCAAGAATGCTTATTCTTGTTCCAACATATCAAGCCGACGGCTCTACAAGAAATAAAATAGCAACCGGTGATACATTAAATGATGCTTATTTTATAGCATTGATAAATCAGGCAGATAGCTATAAACGTTGGTATCCGCTACCTAAACTTGATAATGTCGAAGACAATAGAGCCGATGCAGTTTATTGGACTAATGCAGCCGGTAAAAAAATATTTGTTTCCGATGCACCAAGAACTTTCAAAGCATTAATAATGAAAGAACCAGTACAATTAAAGGAAAAACTTGATAATTGGGGTTGTTTGGCTCTTTCTGCTTTTATTGTAGATAAAGCAAAGCAATTACATGGCGATTATGATGGCACTGATTTGTATCCATTTCTTATTGACATGGAAACTTTTTATGCTAAATTAATGAAGCCAACTGATACAATTCCACAACATATTGAATTGACATTTGAATTTGATGAAAGTATTGATGACGGCAATATAAGACATATTACACAAACTGAACTGGGTTGTGATTTGCTTGCAAAAACAGGATTGAAAGATGTAACAATAGGAGCAGCAACTGGCTTAGCAACAACAACTGCCACAGTAACCTTATCGCTTGCCTATGGTTCATTTAAAACTGCTCAAAAATGTACAGACTTGGCAAAGACAGATTTTGTTTTATATAATGATACAGATGATTCAGGTCATGCAGCACCGATAACTTTAACATCAGCAACAGAAAGTCCTGACGGTACTTATGCTTTAGTATTTCCGGCTCAAACTTCAAGTGATGTAATGTATTTAACAGGAAGTCATAACGGATTTGAATTTAATCATATACATTTTACTATTCCATAATTTATTTAATTAACTTAAAGCACTTGGGCGGGCGTACATAGCCCGCCTTTTTTATTAAAAATGCAAATATTAATAGATAAAATAAAAGAATTAAAAAAACAACGTATCGAGATTATGATTTTGGATATTTTAAAAAGAAATGATATACAAAAGAAAATTCTTGATATGGTTCGTATTAATCAATTATTAGAGCATGGTGTATCTGAAGACAATGTTCGTATTGGTAGTTATTCTCCTTATACGATTCAATTAAAAAAAGAAAAGGGGCAAAGAACTGACCATATTACACTTTTAGATACAGGAGTATTTTATGATAGTTTTTTTATTTCGGTATTAGCGGATACATTTGTTATTAATGCAAATGATGAAAAAGTAAATGAAAAAGGAGAAACTATTTTATTGACAGAAAAATATAATTATGCTGGAAATATAATGGGACTAACAGAGGAGAACATGGATAAATTAATAATCTTATTAAAAAACGAAGTAAATAAAAAATTATGGCAAACAATAAATCAATAGTTTTGAGTTGTAAAAATTGCGAAGACAAGCCAAAATTAATACAAAGCAAAAAATTAAAACATGGTGTTATAAAATCGCCTGACGGCAAAGAAGTAAGACAAGTATTTGTTTATGATTTAATTTGCTCTAAATGTGATCATATTCATCCTGAACTTAAATTTGTAACTGATAGAATATGATTTATAATTCAATATATAATTTGCCTATTTGGAATTTTCAAAAAATTAATAAAACTGGTGATTTTGGTTTTCTTTATGAACAATATCGAAAGCCGGAAAAGAAAGCTGAATCTATTTGGAGTAAAATAATGGATGAATATATAAAGGAATTTGGAGTTAATGAATTATTGATTGAGTATTTGGAATTACAAAAACAAGCAATAGAATTTTACAAACAAGCATATATTGATGGTGATAGGGCAATGAAAAATTTTGCAAGAATAGCGGAAGAAGAAGCAGAAAAATTATTAGAAAATAATAATAGTGATGATAATAAATTATATGCTTTTGTAGCAAAGCAAATGGGAATACAAATAAATCCGGTAAAAACAAGCACTTATGAATTTATGAATTATTTAAAATTGATAAATGGCTAAAAAAATACAGGCAACTGATATATATGATGTTGCTTCGTTTGAAGCATGGCTAAAATCTTTAGATTTAATTGAAAATAAATTGAAGGATATTTTGGATATTTCGGGAAAATCATTAAAATCAAATATAAAAATAACATCAAGTAAAGATTTACAAGAACAAACTACTGCGATAAATCAAGCAAAAGAAGCAACAAAAGGATTAAATGAAGTTGAAAAACAAAGGAAGGTTATTTCGGCTCAATTAACAGAAGCTGAAAAAGAACAATTTAGAATAAGAGGACAAAGACGAGTACAACAGCAAGAGCAAATGCAACAGGCAAAAGCTGAAATGCAGATTGAAAAGAATCGTAAACAGCTTTTAGATTTAACAACTGCTTCACTTGCTGATATGCGCAGAGAACTTGCTAATTTAAAGGGAATGTCATTTGTAGGTAAATCACCCGAAGAAATAAAAATATTAAAATTGAGAATGGGTGAATTAATGGATAAAATTGCCGATACAAATGCAGGAATTAAAGCACTCGGTCAAGATACTTTTCCATTAATGATTTCGGGATTAAAATTTATATCGGCAGGCGTTGAGGGTGTTGTTGGTACGCTCGGATTGATGGGTATTGAAAGCGACAAGTTAAAAAATGTCGAAAAAACAATGGTGCAACTTATTGCTGTTACGCAAGCGTTAGCTGAAATCGAAAAGGTACTTGAAGAAAGAAAATTACAAGCTATAGCAATACGAATAAGAGAAACGACTTTAACAATAAAGGATAATGTTACAAAATGGGCTTCCGTAGTAGCAACAACAGCACAAGCAAGAGCAGAAGAAACTAAGGCGGTTGCAGTTGGTAAAGGAAATATTATAGTAAGGGCAGCAGCAGCAGTACAATGGTTATGGAATGCAGCTTTGGCAGCAAATCCAATAGGATTAGTAGTTACCGGAGTGATTGCTTTAGTTGCCGCAATAGGCGGATTAATTTGGTGGATGAATAAAAATACTGAAGCCACATTAAGAAATTCCGAAGCAGCAGAAAAATACTTAAAAACAATAGGGGAAACAAATGAAAAATATAAACAAAAAGCACAATATCTTAAAGATATTAATGCAGTGGAATCAGAACAATTAACAAACGAAATATTATTAAAAGAAAACGAATCAGAAAGATTATTATTTAATTGGAAATTATATTATCAATTAGTTTTAAAAGGACATACAGAATATAATGATAAACTTATTGAATCAGCAAAACTATACAAAGAAAATGAAGAGAGTTTAAACTCTTTAAGACGTAGGCAACAAGTTTCCTTACAAAATGAAATTGATAATATTATAAAATCGGATAAAGAAAAAGAAAAAGAATTATCTGAAGCAGCAAAAAAAAGAATTGAATTAAGAAAAAAAGAATATGATGATGCTTTAAAGTTATTAATAGAAGCAAGAAAAAAAGAACAAGACGAATTTTATAAATGGCTTGAAAACGATAGAGAATTAAATAAAAAAATTGATGAAGAAAGAAAAAAAGAAATTACTGATGCAAATCAAGAAGGATTAGATATTGCAGAAAAAGAATATCAAAATAGAACTGATAATATTGCTAAGGAATATAAGGATTTACTTGAAAGTTTTGATAAAAAGAAACAATTACGTGATGCTGCTTTAATTGTATTGGAAGAAAGCCTAAATAAAGAAAATTCCGCCAAACAAAAAGCTCTTGATAAAGAAATTGACCAGAGAACAAAACATCAACAATTACTTCAAGAACTCGCTACGAAAGGCATAGAAAAAGCATCCGATAACTTAGCTTATGAGCAGAAAAGACTTGCAGAAGCGGAGGCAAAAAAACAGAAACTTGAACAAAAACAAAAACAAAATGAATTAATGTTTACGGCTTTAAAAACATATACGGCAAAAGTTGAAGCAAATAATAAAAATCCTTTAAGTTCGACAATAAAAGATATTTCATTATTAAGGGCATTTATAGCGAGTTTACCGACATTTTTTGAGGGGATTGAGGATACCGGAGAAAGAGGTGATTTGGATTCAAGGGGAGGCAAATTAGCGGTATTACATCCACATGAAAGAGTTGTATCAGCTATTGATAATATATATATGAATGGATTAACTAATTTTGAACTATCAAAAGCAGCTATAAAATACAAACAGACTAATTCAGAAAATAATAGATTTGAAAATAACGAAAAAATATTACAAAAATTTGATAGTTTGGAAAATACAATTAAAAATCAAGAATATTATTTGGGTAGGGATTTTGATAAGACTGCACAGGCAGTAATCGAAAGTATAAAAAAAGGTAATAATTTAATGAGAAATCATTATAAAATTAAAGGGTTATTTACATGATAGAAAAATATCATTGTAAGGATTGTGAGTATTTTACCGAATCGACATGTCCCGATAAACGAAGTAAATGTTTAGGTAAATGTTTTGCGAACATGATTAAAAATGAGCCAATAGAAATAAATTCAGGAAATTCAATTTGTAGTAAATTTATTTTAAAAGGAACAATAATAAAAGATTAAATGTCAGAATTAGGCAAAAAAGCATTAATAAAATTTTATCTTAACGGTCAGCAGGTTTCTGCTCCTACCGACTGGCAAGGTATTGATATATTGGCTACATTTGATAATGAAAGTACGCAGGCAAATATTACTATTGATAAATTTACATTTGTATTAACAGAATATCAAAAAATAATTGATTATATTAATAAAGGACTTATTGGCGGAACTGGAATAACTGAGGGATTTCCTTTTAAAATTCAAACATATAATGATAAGAATAATTATTCTGTATTTGATGGATTTTTAAATTTATCAGATGATATCGAAATTGATGAAGTAAATGGAAAAATAAAATCAAAAATAAGACTTTCCGATGGTTTAAATACGTTAGATGAACAATTATCAGCTTTGTCATTTGGATATTTACAGGATGAAAAGAAAGTTTTTACTCAGTCTGATTATACAACTATCAATTACATTGTGGAAAAAAAATTAAATTTTCTTGAAGTTATTATTTCTATTATTATTGAATATTTAATGATAAAAGAATTATGGGAACAAACATATAAGGCTGCTTATGCTATTGCTGATGCAGTGGCTCATATTGCCGGTGGAGTTACAGGAACATTAGCAGGAACATTATTTACAGTGGCTGTCGCAATAATAAATATAACAGTATTCGCTTTAATATTAACAGCAGTAATGGAACTTGGGAAAAATTTAATAAATCAATTTATTCCACCAAAAAGAGAAACTAAATGTTTAAATTTTAATACTGCTATAACTAAAATAGTACAGTATTTAGGGTATTCATTTTATTCAAATATAACTGATTTATCACAGGCATATTATTTACCAAGTAATCAGAATTATGACGAAGATGATAATTTTGGTTTTCTTAAAAAAGTACATGGAACAGAAACCGGAATACCGAATATATCTGATTATGGTTATAATTGTTTGGATTTTTTTGAACTTGCAAAAAATCTTTTTTCCGCAAAATATGCAATTATTAATAATACAATTTATTTAATTAATGAATTTGATAATTTTTGGATAAAACAAAGTACATTTAAAATGCCTTCTGTACTTAATAAAGTTAAACGATATAATACAGAAGAATTAATTGCAAATAGAATATTATCATTTAATGCTGATATAACTGATGAATGGACTATAAGTAATTTTACCGGAACTAATTACGAAATTATAACTGATGCAACTATCACAAATAATTCAAAAGCTAAATACATAAAGGGTTTGGAACAAATACAGTTTGGTGTTGCTTTGGGAAATATAAAAGAAAAATTAAACGGCTTAGAAAATTCACTTGCAAAAACAGCAAAAATGATTGATAAAGTTGTTAATACATTTGGTGGAAATTCTGATTTAGCAGGAAAAATAACTTCAAAAATAGGATTATTAAAAATAGGTACAAATAATTGGACTATTCCAAAAGTTTTAAAATTATCAAATAACAAACCTGCTAATCGTTCTTTATGGTCAGCAAAATATTTATATGAAAATTATCATTACGGAAAATCATTTGTTTCAAATAATTTTTATGGACAAAAAACAAAATATAATGAAGTTATTATACCTTTTGGATTAAATGATTTTATAAAACTAATAAATAATAGTTATTTTTATACAACAGATGGAAAAGAAGCAAAGGCAACAGAAATAAAATGGAATATAAATTCAGATAAGGCAATAGTATCTTACCAGATAAGAGAACCATATACACATAATTTAAAAGAAACTTTTATTGAAACATAATGGAAAATAAAGATTTTGAAAATATTTTAAAGAATTTTGAAGAATTAAAATTGAATTTATATAAAAATTTATCTGATAATGAAAAAAAATTAAATAATTATAAAACAAAAAACAAAAAAGAATTAGTATTAAAACAATTTTTAAATAATACTATAAAAGATATTAGAGAAAATAAACAAATTGATTTAAGTGGTTTTTTAAATAAAATAAAAGAAATAAATGCCAATAGTAACAACACTCATAAGTAGTAAGATATTTAATCAATTAAATAATGCAGCAAACTTCGGTACTGATACGGGAGATTATTGTAATAATTTAGTAGGTTGTGTTGGAGAAAGATTAAGATATATACAACAAGTAGATGTCGGATGGGGTGTAGCAAGTAGTGATTATAATCCTTTTGTTATTAGTGGAACTGGAACTATAATAACAAGAGGTTCTGGGTATTCATTTTTTACAGATGGATTTTCACAGGGAGATAATATTTATTATGAAACATCAACCGGAACAATAGGAACTGCCATAATATCTACATTGAGTGATTTGCAAATGGTAATTATTTACGACCCCGCTCAACCAGTTATGGCAGATGGAATATATGATTATTCAACACACACTTACGTAAATATACATGGAACAACTCCATTAACATCCTTAATTTATAAATTTGGATTAATAGAAAATTCCGAAAATATAAGTTATAAAAATAAAATAACAAATTCAGACCAAGCATATTATGGTAGTTCTGTAGGGGCTGATGATGGTTACGGCAATAGATTAACAAATGCAGTTACATTACAAACATTAGGAGTCAATAAAGACTGGGTAGTAAATGGAATAGTAACATGTGCATATATATCAACTACAAATTATTTTCAGAGATTTGAAATAATACATGATTTTATTATTCCATATTATAAAGAAGGGGAATTAACTAATTTACAAAATAATCAAATACCTGATTTATTACTTGGTTTAAATTCATTAAAATATATATTTGAACAGGAATTTAGAACTGTTTTAACAAATCCAAATACTGCTAAAAAATTTGCTGTTAATAATTCATTAGGTTGCACAGGATGGTTTGGTGAAAGTTTTAATGGATTTAATAATATTTATTCTATTTATTCGCTTGCATATACTGATTATATTTTAGGAACATCAGTTGACAGTTTACAACCGTCAAGAAAAACAAGAGCAACTATTTTTATTTCAAAAAGTAGCGGTTCATTTAATGCAGGAGATAGAGCAGGAATAATGTTTTCTGTTTTACAAAAATCATCAAATTATGAAAATACAACAACTAATTTTGAAACAAATTTTATTTATGATAATATAATTGCAACAGAAGGTGCTTCTGCGACAACTGGAATAAATGTATTAAAGTTATGTGATATAGATATTATTGCGGGAAAATTAAGAATAATTGTTGATTTTGAATTTTCGACATTACAGCAATTATTAATTAATGATGTAGATGGTTATATTATAGGTGTTTTAATTGCAGATAATATTCCGGTATCAGCTAATAGTGATAGGGTAATGTTATTAGCAAATCTTTATGATAATGAATTTAATTTTACAACTTCAAATGATATTGATAATTTAATAGAAGTAACTGAATGGAAAATATCGAGTCCAGATATGTGGACAAATGCTCCACAATGGACATCTTTAAATAATCATTTTATTGAAGATAATACAAAACATAAAATTAAATTTTGGTTAGATAGAGCATTCCTTAGTTATCTTAATTCCTTACAATTTGGAATAATAGCTTATAATTCAACTACAAATGATTATTTTATTTTAGATAAATATGATTTCGACATTGCAGGAAATTCAATAGTTGATACAGTCAATGATATTCAATATATTACTATTGATGATGAACGAGGTTATAATTTAGCAATTAATAATTTGCTGTTTCAAGATGTAACCTTAGAATATACAGGGAAAATAGCAACAAAGAATTATTATGAAATAAATATAGGACAGAAAATATCATGGCAGGAATGGTTAAAACAAATTGATGCAAATCCAGTTTTTTATGATTCAACAAAAGAACAAAATAACTTAAATAAAAAAGCAAGTGTTTATTCAAATCTTAATGGATATGATATAAAATTCGCATTAATAACAAACTGCAATGGTATTGATAATCTTGGAATAACTGGAATGGGTAATTATATTTTTTTAAATCCTGATAATTTAATATACGAATATAACGAAGTGAGCAGTCTAATAACTTCGGCAATAAAAATATACCACCCCACAACTGCTGTAGATTTGGGAACTACGATAGGAACTAATTTTAATACATTATTTAAAACAACACATACGAAACCATTAGGATTTGGAACTGCAAATTTATGGTATGTTGAACATCGAATCGAAGTATATCATCAATCAGGATGTGATATTTTTTCAATAAATTCTAAAAATACAAACGACCAAAATACTAATAGTCCATTAATTCCATTAACAGGAGAAACAAAATTAAAATTAACATTAGGAAGTGGTACTTTAATTTCGGAATGTTATATTGATTATACTAAATTAACATCAACTAATTATAAATTAAGTTCGAGAATAATAATTGATAGTGAAACATCTGTTTTGGTTTGTATATTAGATGAAGCAAATAATTGCATACAAGATGAAAATGGAAATATTTTATATGAAGAATAATGTTATATAAAAATTTAACCGACACTAATCCTTATCCTTATTTAATAGGACAATTAACTAAATTGGAATGTACTACATTACCAGTAATTCCAGTCATAAATGACCAAACTTTATGTCCGATTGAATGTTGTTATATTGAACCTGTTTTTGCAATAGCAGCAGGAGAAGACTATCAAAATGATAAATCTGGCTTTTTATTTCAAAAATTAATTGTTGCTGATACTATTACAATAGTTTTAGAAAACCCAACAAATTTAGATAAAACAATTACGGATAATACTTATGGTACTTTTTATTCTACATTTACGGTAAAACCTTTATATGTAGGATTTGTTTTAGATTTTCAAAAATGTTTGGCAACTTTAGGAGCTGGTTTATACAGATTAAAGGTAACAAAAGTAATCTTAGGAGTTACGACAATTTGGTATTCGCAATATTTTAAATTAATGCAATATTCAGAAAGAGCAGCAAATGGTACGGTTCGCATGGAATGGTATCAAACAGGAAATATTTTATCAAATGAATTTAATTATGAAGATTTATTAACAGGTGGATGGTATCAGAGCATAAGATTTAAAGGCAATTTATCAAAGAAAATGCCTAAATTAATTACAGATAATTATTTAGATGAAAATTATAAAAAATTACAAATTCAGGATAAAATTGTAAATAGTTACGAAATTGAAACAACTTTTTTGCCAATGTCAATATCAGATAAATTGATATATGATGGATTGCTTGCTAATACAATAAAAGTAAGTAATTTTAATATGTATGCTGAGGAGTTTGTAATACAAAGAGAATTAATTTGCGAAGAAATAATTGAAAAAAAATCTTATATAAAAAACAAAAATAGTATTTTTTTACTTAAATTTGATGAACGATATGAAAACAATATTAAAACAAATTTCTAAAATTTTTATAATTGCGTTTCTTTTGATTAGTTTTAATGGCTTTTCGCAGTTTAAATTTTCGCAGTATCCAAGAATAAATACTCCATTAAATGATAGTTGTTTGTTTTTAATGTCTTACGATACGGCTGGAATGGGAAGTACTGCTAAATATGTTACAAGGTCATTGTATTGGAAATATTTAATTACTAATTTAAACTTAAAATATTGGAGTTTATTAGGAAATCCTGGAAATGCAAGTTATTTTATTGGCACAACAGATGATAATGATTTGGTTTTTAAAACAAATAATTCAAATGCATTGATTTTAAAAAACAACAAAAAAGCATTATTTTACGGAAATTTATTTGGATATTATTCAAATGCAACATTACATTTAACCGGAATATCATCAAATGCTTCCATTGGGTTTGGTTATAGTTTTAATGGAATTGCTAATGATACTGCCATAGCGGGCGGAGGAAGTAAACTCGGTAAACTTTGGGCTGGTGATTCTGGATTTGGATTTCAACAAGCTACGTCTGGCTCGATAGGTTCTGTTATAACATGGGCAGATAAATATTTATATAATTCAACAACCGGCAGGCATGATATTGCAGGTGCAGTAATAGGTTCGGATACTATCAAGGGAGCATATTTAAAAGTATCGGTAATTCCAACTCCAAGCAATGACACTTCTCTCGGAAAAGTAGCGGTAGTTCTTAATAATGGCAAAATAGGCACTATAAATACTTATGGAATCTTAAATAATGCTTGGAATAAAAAAGGAGATGCTGGCACAAATTCAACAACAGATTTTGTCGGAACTACTGATGCCCAAGATTTTTACTTAAAAGCAAATAATGGAAGAACAACAATAAAATTAAATAATAATTCGTCAACGGTAGAAATAGATACAAATACGTCAATTACTGGGGATTTACATATGCTTGGAACATATTCCCAAATTTTATTCAATAGAGGTGGTTGGATTGACAATCCAAATTCTTTTATGAATTTTATTAATTGCAATATGTCTGTTGATTCAGGCACAAGTTTTAATATTCATCAAGTATCAATATTATCACATTATTTAGATTCTATATTGATGATAGGAAATTCCGATTCAACAAAACAAACAAAAATATATGGTATTTATAATAATACTACGGCTAAAAAAGGAAATATACATATAGATTCAGATGGAAGGATATATAGAACAACTGATACCATTCCATTTGACACAACAGCATGCCATGACACATTACATATACGAGTAAACGAGCCATGTAGTAATTTCACTGTAATAGCAGATACGACAATACATAAAGGCTTAACTGATTTAGATTCATTAAGGATTTTAAGTACACCTCAATATGCAAATAGCGATACCACTAACAATAAAGATCTTATCTGGGATAATGTAAGTAAAAAAATTAAAGTAAGGAGTGCAACAGAAAGTTTAGATTGGAAACTTGCAGGTAATACAGGCACAACCGCAGGAACAAATTTTATTGGCACAACAGATTTACAAGATGTTGTTTTTAAAACTGATTCTATTGAACGAATGAGAATTTCTGGAGATAGTGGTTGTGTAAATATTACAGACTATAAAAACGAAACAATAAAATTTCCATTAACTATTTCTGAAAATTTTTCTGATACAATAGGTGGCACTGGTTACGTTCAATTAGCTTTGGAAATGAAAAACAGAACACCGGGAGCAACGGCAAAATGGTTAAATACTGTTGGTACAGATGCTGACGGTGCATTTTGTATTTATAAGAATATGTGGTTTAATAATCCACCTAATTCTGGTGGTAGGTTACATTTCTATAATGCGGGAGCGGTAGGTGGTTCATTAATATTTGATAGTAGCGGAAATTTACAATACAATTTTGTGCCAACATTTCCAAGTGGTCATGGTCTTCCTTGCTTTAATTTAAAAGGCAATGGAGATGATATGTTGCTTTCAAATTGGCGAATTGCAGGAAAAGATATATTTCAAAATTGCCCCGTAGTTGCTGGTAGTGGACTTGGAACAGTAGACAGATTAACGATAGGTAAGAAAAGCACAGGCGATATTTTTTGGGGAGCAGATGCGACCTTAAGTAATCCATTTACTGCATTTGGAGTAAACGGAAATACATATTTACAACTTACTGTTGGAGATAATGACACAAATTCAGCTTATATGGGTGGTGCGCATATTAGGGGATTTGGTAGAAATGGTTATTCAAGTATGTCGGGTTTATATTTAGAAGGGTATGTTGCTTCAACAACAGTAAACACTGCACCAACAAAAATAAGAAGTTGGAAGAGTAATGGTAGTACAGGAGCAGCAGCAGTAGCAGCAGCAGAACCTTTAGTTGCAATTCAAAACGGCACTACATCGGTAATGACAATTAATGGTAGCGGAGGAACAGTAACAACTGGAAATTTAACAATTAATGGACCTCTATCTGGAGTAACTAATATATCAATGAATGGAGCAGTAACCGGTGCAACTAATTTAGTTACGACGGGAGACATAACATCAGGAGGAGCTTTAAGTGGAACAATGCTGATATATACAGATACTAATGTTTGTCCTTCACCTGCCATAGGCTTTTCTACCGACTATCAAGTCGGACACTATAAAACAACTGCTTATAATAAAAATGGTACTTTAAAATATTGGTACGTAGATTTATGGGGAACAAGTGATACATTAACCCCGTCGGCAATTCCACCAACAGTTTCAATTAAAATAACTCCAACAACAACAACACCATATTATAAAGAAGTAGTAACCTTTAATGCAGTCGGAGCAACTACATATACATGGAGTAATGCTGCAACCGGAAGCACTATAACCGTTCAACAAACGACGACAACTACATATACAGTAACGGGAACTTGCGGAGGAGGAACTAATACGGCGACAGTTGTATTAACACAATGTGATACTTGTTTAACAGCAAGTATGATTGCTGGATGTGATTTATGGTTGAGAGGGGATAGTGCAAGTATAACTTCTGGCAAAGTAAGTACATGGACAGATTTGTCTGGTAGCGGAAATAATGCAACGCAAGTAACGGCAGGAAATAGACCTACGCAAGTTGCAGGAATTTTCAACGGACATTCGTCTATTCGTTTTGATGGCGCAAGCAATACATATATGACCATAAGCCCATTGGTACAAGCGCAACCATATACATTGTTTGTCGTGCATATATCGAGGTATCAAGCAAGTTCTGCAAGAGAAATGTTAAATGGTTTAAATAACGCAGAGCCAAGAGTTGAGGTAAATTGGGGCGGTGCTTCATCGAGTATTGATATATGGGCTAATTCAGCTATTCAATATACAGTTGCAAATTCAGACTATACAGCAATAAACTCTTTTATTTACAACACAACTTCATCCACTATTTATGAAAACGGCACAAGTGTAGCGACGGGTGATATAGGAACAGATAATTTAACTGGATTAACAATAGGTGTCTACTATGACCATTCGGCGTATTGGTATAAAGGAGATATCGGCTTTATAATTAAATATAATAGAATCTTAACAACTGCCGAAAGACAAGCAGTAGAAAAATGTTTAAGTGGCTATAGTAACATAGCATTAACTTATTAATTAATAAAAAACTAAAAATTTAAAAATATGAAAAAAATAATTTTAATTGCAATAATTTTAATTGCAGGAATAACAGTAAAATCACAAAATTGCGATTCTAATTACGTTAAGGAGGCTTTATCTAACCCTGTAATATTGGACGAGACCGTGAATGGTATTCATTGGGTGGTAACTTTTGAAAATATTACTAATAATTACGATCCGAAAGTTTTATATATGATAATATATGTTAAAGTTAAAACAACGGATTCAAACGGCAATGAAATAAATTATGCCAATATTCCTACAGCATTTCAGATAAGCAGGGAAGATATGTTTAGCATAACGTGCAGTGGATTAATAAACAAAGAAAACATCAAAAAACTTGAAAAACAAGCAAGAAAAATATATTTAAAGAAATAAACAATGATAAAGGTAATTATATTTTACTTGGCAATCGGTTTATTTGCAGGAGCAGCGGGAGGAGCAATTTATTTAAACACAAAAGACATTATTTTAAAATACAAAGAAAATAAAGAAAAGAAAAATAAATTAATTTTAAATAAACAAAATTATGATAAAACAAGTAATATCAAATGAAATAGCCGATGTATTTATAAGTAAATATGGGCTAAAAGAAATTATCAATAAGGATATTCCTAACGATACAATTATTGAAAAAAAACTAAAAATATCAGACCGTTATGATTTAATAATTACGGTTGAACAAGTAAATGATACTACATTTAGAATTACTATTGTCATTTATGATAATTTAAAGAAAGATAATTTTTTATTTTTAAACTTAAACTTTGTAACAAATGTTATAAAGAAAGGATTAATAAGCATTTTGACAAACTTTTTTGTTAGAATAATTATAAATAGAATGTTTAAAAAACTCAGAAATAATGAATATTAATTAAAAATTATATGGCAAAAGAAAAAATTAAAACAGATTCCGAAAAATTAAAGGAATTAATGAAATGGGTTAAAAAAACTTATATTCCATTTTATAAAAAAGATAATATCTGGATTAATAAATATTATCCAAAGGCAAGAAATGCGGTTAAAACAATTCCACCGCCGCCACCACCACCTGTGCCACCAATACCAATAGGATAATACTTTTAAGTAAAAAGTGAAAAGATTAAAACAAATAATGAATGTACCACAAAATACAATGAATTGGATTCAGTGTATTCTTATCATTGGTGTTTATTTTTTTCAAATAATAAAAGCCAATGTTAATGATATACCGAAAATGAAAGAGGATATTAAATTAAAAGTTAATAAAGAGGAGTTTGATTCTAAAATGTGCCAAAAAGCAAGTATTGATATGTTAACAGAAATAGCTAAAACAAAAGTTGATAAAGAAAAATACGAACTTGATATGCTAAAGTTAACAAATCTTATAGAAAAATCAACAAGAAGAACAGATAAAGTTTTAGGGGCACAGGAAAGGTCGATGAAATATAATGATAGTGCATATAATAGCGCTATTAATAAATATAATATTGCAGCAAGTAAATATGACACTATTGTTACCAAATATAGTGAAAATAAGAAAGTTGGCAATGTTATTTTATCTTATTAATTTTTATTTTTATGTTTTTATGGGATATTTTGCAATAAAAATCATTAGTACTTTTTAATAATAAAATTTGGTAAAAAATAATAATCTTTAAATGATATTTTTAGTTATTATAATAGTAATTATTTCATTATCAATAATAGCAACGTTATTAGTTATTGGTAGTTATTTATTGTTTCTTTTTAAAAGATACAAAAAAGACAGAATGTTGAGAAAATATAAATACAGAATAGAAATTTAATATTATTATTATTTTCGTTTTTATTTTAAAAATTGTAAATTTGGAAATTACTTACAATTAAAATTAAAAATATGAAAACAGAAGCACGTATATTTTCATTAAAATGGAAAGATGCAGCAAAAGGTTTGATAGTGGCTATAATAACTGCCTTACTAACCGGAACATTAAATGCAATTCAAAGCAATACGCTTGAATTTACCTGGATATTTTTCAAGCCAATAATAATATTTTCAATAGGCGCAGGAATAGCCTACATAATAAAGAATTTTTTAACTTCAAGCGAAGATAAATTTTTAACATCTGAACCGAAAAATACACCGGAACAAAATGCAACGGTACGAAAATAATTATATTTTATGAATATTAAAAAGAGTATATCAAAAATATTTGATGCTTTTTTGGTAGATACTGATTGGCAAATAGGAAAAGGAAAATTTAATGAATCTGATTTAATTGAAGAAGAAAAAGTAATAGAAGAATATATTTGCTTAAGATTAATTGATTTTAATAAAATTAAAAAACAAACTATTTTATTGGCAATTTTAAAATTAAATGAATCAAATTCAAATTAAATTTAGGGCATTATTTATCTTGACAATTTTTGTCATTTTTATTTATTCTTGTAATGTAAATAAAAGATGCCCCGCAATGGATATACGTAAACCTCACGCTGTAAAACATGATTTTAAAAATTAGCTATGAATATACTTTTAAAAAGAAATTTTCATAAAGAACTATATACAATCGGGGCTTTCAGTATAGGTAATGAATATATCTGCGACTCATTAGAACTTCCAAAGCCGATTCAAGCCGGAACTTATGAAATTGAACTAAGATTTTCTCCGACATTCAAACAGACAATGCCATATTTAAAGAATGTACCGCAACAACATGATATAATGATACATATAGGCAACTCAATACATGACACAAAAGGTTGCTTGTTGGTTGGAAAAAATACAATCAAAGGTAGATTAACCGAAAGCACTAAATATTTTAACATTATCTTTGAAAAAATAACCTGTGCAATATCTAATGGTGAAAGAGTATTTGTAGAAATACAAGATTAAATCCCTTTATTTCTTATTTTTAAGCCCCACAATCAATAATATTTCTTTTTCCGAGTTATACCTTGTTTAAAAATTGCGTTCAGGAAATAGCTTTATTTTGAGTTTAAATGATATTACGACGAATTCGACGTAATTAAAAACAGATTATTTATACTTCCTTTTCACCCTATTAAGCCATTTTTGCAAATTATCAATATTTTTTATTGGATAACGGGCAGTTAATTCTTGCGTATCTCCTCCGGTGGTAATTGTGCTAATTATTGTAATATTTACACTACGAGTTGATTCGCATTCCGTAAACATAATTGTATCGCCGTCATTATCCTTTAAAATATGGTTTTCTACTTCTTTTTTTATCATAATTGTCTTTTTCATATTTTATTTTAGTTATTTAAAGTTTATTTATTTGGTCGGAAACTGTACCGTTTTTATTTAAGTGTTTCATAATATTTTGATTTTATGTTGGTATTATATTTTTTTAAAGCAGTATAAAATTTTTTCCAATTAGTTACCTGTCTACTATTTGATGTTCATATATATAAGCGTTTATTAATGTTTTTATTGCATTAATAGTGTCTTTGATTACTAAACTATCTTCGCAATCCATATATGCAAAAAAATCATTAGAACTACCGATAAAAATCTTATAGCATTTACTTACTTTTATATTTGTATCAATCGTAATTGTTATAGGGCTGGGTCTTTCGTAGATATGTATATAACAATAATAATCTATCTTTGAACGATTATTTTCATTTATATTAGTTGTATATTTTTGCGAAAAACCTTGTAATCCGCAAAATAAAAATATTAATAGTAATTTTTTCATAAGTTTAAAATTTAGTTAGTTGTTTATTTTAATTTGCAAAAAACCACATAGAATATTTTATAATTTTATCTTTAATATCTTTTCTATACCAATCTCCCCACAACCAATATTTTTTTTTCTTGGATTTTTTGTTTTTATTTCTTTATTTGTTGAACAATATATTTTTTTCATAGCTTAAAGTTTATTTAGTTTTTTTATTTTTTATCAATCTTAGATTCAGGATATTTATCTTGAATTAATCTCCACCGTTCTAAACTCATTTCAACAACTGCTATTCTATTGTTTTTTTTGTTTTCAAAAATAGCATGGTCTTCATTAAGAATGTCAATTATTAATTGCCTTTGATAACAATTATCAGTATTTGTTTCAAGCCAGATTATTAGTTCGTCAGTTTCCATAGTTAAATCATTTCAATAATCTTTTTAAATTTTTCTTTTGTTCAACTTTTGTAAATTTTTCAAGTTCTGATATTAATTCAAGTATTTTTTCTTTTGATGGTTCTGGTAATTTAATTTTATTAAACGTATTTGCTCCAAGATTAACCTGTTGCGGATGACAATCTGATATTAATTGAAGCATGAGTTCCATATCAAAATCCATGATAGGTTCACAAGTAACATAAGTTGGCATAAATTGAGATATTTTATTCATTGCTATTGCTCTTTGAAATACATCAGGAATATCAATAAAATTACTAATATTGTATTTTCTATTTGTTTCAATAGTTGTACAAAAAACCGATTTAAGACTAAATAATGCAATATCAGAATAATCATTTAAAAATCTTGATGGATTTTTGCTTTGAAAAAAATATTTATTATTAAATTTATTGCAATGTTTTAAAATATCTATTATCCATTTATCATTAATGTTTTTTGCAAATAAATCATTTTGTGCAACTACAAAAATAAACTTATTACTACCTAAATCATCCGTTAACATTTCATTACATAATCTTGGTTCTCCGCTATATTTTTCTTTTAATATAGGATAGTAAAATTTTTGTGTTGAACAATAAATACATTTATGAGGACATTTCCCTGCTAATGGATTCCACGTATCTGTAATGAATTGATACATATTACTATGGTCTGTTACTTTATTAAGTGCCATAAATTTTATTTTAAATATAAAATATCAGTTACAAGTATTGCTATTGCTATAAAAATATAAACAAATAGCATAAATATTACTAATGGAATTCTTAATATATATTTCATATTATTTTCTTTTGATTAAAATTTTCCCATTCATACAACCACCAATTTCATTTGAATTTATCAAAATATCAACCGTATTCTTTATTCGTTTATTTAAGCAATCCCGAACTATAAATTTACCGTCAAAAATAAAAGTTCCAAATACTTCAATGGTATCGTTGTAATTTATTCTATTTAATAAATCCTGACTAACGGCAATAGTTTTGTCCTTATAAATAGTCTTAGGATTGATTTTAAAGCCCGATGAAGTTAAATAAGGCATTTCATCAGTTTGACTTTTTAATGCCTTATACGTGCTTATTTTAACTTGTAGGGTATCAAATTTGGCTTTATTTTGAATTACAGGAGTATTTTTTGGCTTTACTTCATCTTTTTTAAAAAAATAGCAGACTAAAGTTGCAATAATTATTCCCAAAAAGAAAGCAAAATAAGTTAATTTAAAACTTTGTTTCCGGTTTACTTTTCCGTGTTTATCGTATAGGTTCATATTTTTATTTATTTTATAAAAGTTTTAATATATTCCATAAATCCTTCAAATGAAGGTTGTTTATGTGTCCAAATTTCTTTTGTTTCTTTATAATTAGAATTAAATCCTAAATCAAAATCATGTTTACTACAAGGTGTGTAGTATTCTCCCGATTCAATTAAATAAACATTAACACATTGTTTAGTACTATCATTATAGCAATCTTTTTTGTAAGAGTAAAACAATACATCTAAAATAATAATAGTTGTTCTTGCTTCTTTTTCTGTTATTTTTTTATTTGTCTGAGAATAACAAAAATTTATTTCCATTATTAAGGTTAAGATTATTAGTATTTTTTTCATAGTTTAAAATTTAGTTAGTTGTTTTATTTTTTTCCTGCAATTATAAATATATATACTTGCAGGAAATTGATTTATTGCAATTAAAAAAGTTCTTCATCCTGATAATCATTTAAGTAATTATCAACAATAAATATAAAATCTTCAATGGTATAGATAACATTAACTTGCCATCCATTTTCTGATAATTGGTTTAAAAACTTATTTTGATTATCTGTAGTTTTATTTTTTCCGTATTTTAATTCGATTGCTAAGCCACAAAAAATTTTATCTACTCCTTTAAAAATAAGTATATCGGGGCAACCGGACTTAATGCCGAAAAGGGATACGAACCAACGTTCATACGTACTTCTACGGCTTTCATTTGGAGAATGATGAACAAGTACATTAGGGTATTTAAACTTCATATACAAAATACATTGAATCTGCAAATGAGTTTCTGGCTTTAAATACTTAAAATATGGATTGCGAGTTATTTTTGAATAAAATACTTGCAGGTGATTAACAAATTCCTTATCTTTTATTTCAGGAAAATCGTAATTTATTTTAAATGATTCTTTATTTTTCATTTTCTTGTTTTTTTAATAAAATCTAAATTAATCCCAAGAGGGTAAATCAATATCTGTTATACTAATATTTAACGATTCTACGCTTACTAACGACGTAAGTTGCTTTATTTTTTCTTCTGAAACCCATTTCGAATTCAACCTGTAATGCAAGGTATTTCCAAAATATCTTGTAGTTATTTTTTTTAACGAATAACTTCTTTTTGTTTTTGAATCAAAATAAGGATATTTATAAAGTTCCTTATTAATCCAAACAAAAAGTATATTTTCAAAATATAAGCCGTATTTTATTTTCTTCATTATGTTAAAATTTGTGTAAAAATAATATTAATATTTGTGATATGCAAATTTATTTTTAACAATCTTATTACATAAACACACTCGTTAGTCGCCATACCTCCACTACGATTTGACTTCATTTAAAATTTTTTTCACATCAATTAAACAAATTGTGAGGCGTAATCTCGCTGAATCATACCATTCCATTTTTTTAATATCTACGTCATCAACTGCCTTTTCAAACAATTTCTTTAATTGCTCAGACTCTTTTTCCCAAGAGTTAATTAGTTCTTCTATTTTTGCTTTCATAATATATTGATTAAAAATTTTAAATTCCCGTCAAACCTGCCAACAATGGCGACTAATGGATTTTGTGTTTGCTAACGCCTTATAAAAAACGTGCTAAATTTCCGTTTCGGTACGTTCGACTAACAATGTGTTTATGTTATTTGACCGTGCCATTTATTAACAGTTTTTTATCCTTGTTGTTTGTCTAAATTTTCATTAATAATTTCGCCCTCGCTAATCTCCTTCCAAACATACCCCCACCCACATTCATATTCTTTTACTTGTTGACAATTTGTTATTTCAAATATATCGCAATTACCACAATCATCTGGTTCTTGCTCAACCAATTTATATTTTTTATTTTTAATAGTTATAATTTTCATAAACCCTCCGTTAATTATTAATTCCATTTAGTCAAACAACATAAACACAAAATCCATTATGTTCAATAATTTATATTTAAAATAAAAAGCCTACGCACCACGTACTAATTCAGCTTTGTTACCATAAATAGTTACTCTATTACCGTCTTTTCTTGGCGTTAAATCCTTCTTTAATTCAAAGCCGTGATAAACTGGCTCAGGCATATCAAACATCTTGTAAACGGTAATTTTATCAATTGTAAAAGCCCATCGTTCATCTTTGATAGTATCACCAATTTTGAACTTGGCATTTGTTAAAGCATATTCTCTATACAAGTTGCTTTTACTCACTTCAAAATGTTTTTCAATTTCCTTTAGTTTTTCTAAATAAGTTTCTTTTTCCATCGCTTTTTTTATTTTAAATATAAATTACTGCCTCACACACAAGCCTACGCACCAACATAACACAGGCTATAAGCAATTCTTTCCATCGCACAGGCTACGCTCAACTGCTCATAGCCTCGTCCGTTAACCGCCATACCTCTGCAAAGCGGTCAACCGGTTTGCTAATATCTGTATTTACAGTTTATACAAGTTCCCATTTCAGAATACATTGTAGCCGTACACAACATATCAAAGCTGCAAACCTTAACTTGACCGCCCTCTTCAATGGCGGTTAATGGATTTTTGTTTAGCTTTCGCTGATGAAAAAAGTACAGTGTGTGTAGGAACGTGTACCCAACATACAGATTGAAGTAATTTGATACACCTGCAATATATAATCTTTTTTTTCATCCCTGTACTTCTTTATTATTT
>Ga0172380_10001757_pt1 | contig 36678 bp, 46 predicted proteins | sample Leawe162metaG_FD_119747 | JGI IMG/M metagenome (GOLD analysis project Ga0172380, IMG submission 119747) | Leachate microbial communities from a municipal landfill in Southern Ontario, Canada - Leachate well 162 metaG | ecosystem: Engineered > Solid waste > Landfill > Unclassified | place...
CTTCGTGCTGATGTGGATTATGGTATTGCCGAGGCGAATACTACCTATGGCAAGATCGGCGTTAAGGTCTGGATCTTCAAGGGTGAAGTTCTGAGTGCTGCCGACCAGATTGCCGAATAACTCGTTGCCGGGTGAAACGGCTTTAAAAAAGTCAGTCACAGATAGGATATACAGATGTTAAGTCCAAAAAAAGTAAAACATAGAAAGATGTTTAAGGGCCGTCTGACTGGCGCAGCGTACCGCGGGTCTGGATTCTCTTTCGGTGAATATGCTCTGAAGGCTGTCGGCTGCGGCAAGATGACCGCGCAGCAGATTGAGGCGGCTCGTATTGCCATCAATAGAAAGATTAAAAGAACCGGGCAGCTGTGGATCCGTGTTTTCCCGGATAAGCCGATCACCAAAAAGCCTGCCGAGACCCGGATGGGTAAAGGTAAGGGGAGTCCGGAGTATTGGGTTGCTCAGGTAAAACCTGGGCGGATCCTCTATGAATTGGCCGGGGTTGATGACGATTTAGCCCGGGAGGCGTTGCAATTGGCCGCCAATAAACTGCCTTTCCCGACTAAAGTGATTTATGTGGGGGAAACCTTATGAAGATGAAGGATATACGCGAGCTTGGTAAAGAAGAGCTTGTTGCCAAGGTAAGGGAATTGTCGGAAGAGCATTTTAAGTTGAAGTTCCAACACGGCATCCGTCCCTTGGAGAATACGGCAAAGCTGCGGCAGTTGCGTAAAGAGATTGCCCGGATGCAAACCGCTCTTACAGCGCATACTGCGTAACAGTTGGTTCCTGACCAAGATTACTGGTGTTTTAGTGCTTGCGTCAATCGATAACGCTATTTGGTAGGATACTTTCATGGTTGATGGAAAATCGAATAAGAAGACAAGGGTTGGTTTCGTTGTCAGCACCAAGATGGACAAGAGTGCTATCGTGCAGACCGAGCGCCTTGTTCCCCATAAACTGTATGGGAAGTTCATGCGTCAGCATGACAAATGTATGGTTCATGACCCGGAAAACAGCTGCAGCGTCGGCGATAGGGTTTTGATTGAAGAGTGCCGTCCGCTGAGCAAGAACAAACGGTGGCGGATCATGGAAGTCATCGAGAAGGCCGTGTAAGTTGGCGGTTTTTGATAACTAGGTGCCGGCAATTTGCCTGGCACTTGTAAAGTGTTCTGCGGTTGGTGAAGAGATGATACAAACAGAAACCGTACTTAATGTGGCAGATAATTCAGGCGCCAAGAAGGTTCTTTGCATAAGAGTCTTGGGTGGAACCAGGCGTCGGTATGCCTCTGTTGGTGATGTGATAGTAGTCACCGTCAAGGAGGCGATCCCGAACGCGAAGGTTAAAAAAGGCGATGTTCTCAGGGCTGTCGTGGTTAGGACTGTTAAAGAGATTCGTCGTACTGATGATACGATTGTTCGGTTTGATGATAATTCAGCCGTGCTGCTGGCAAATTCAGGAGAACCGATCGGAAGCCGTATTTTTGGGCCGGTTGCTCGGGAATTGCGGCCGAAGGGATATATGAAGATTATTTCCCTGGCCCCCGAGGTCCTGTAATCGCGGTTGAAACGAAGAGTCGTTATTCAAAGAGTTCCCCGTCCACCTTGGACGGTTGAGAGGCTGAAGGCATGAGAGCGAAAACACATCTTAAAGTGAATGATCAGGTTGAGGTGATTGCCGGTAAGGACAAAGGTCGCGTCGGCAAGGTCATCAAGGTCAACGCAAACGATGGTAAAGCCATCGTTGAAAAGATCAACATGATAAAGCGGCACACGAAGCCTAGTCAAATGAACCAGCAGGGCGGGATCATTGAGAAGGAGGCCGCTCTTGATGCTTCCAATCTGATGCTGATTTGCCCGAAATGTTCAAAGACCGCACGACTAGGCAAAAAAATACTGGAAGATGGATCTAAGGTTCGCATTTGTAAGAAATGTAATGAATCCGTAGAGGCGAAAGCCTAAGAGATCCTGATTTTTTTTGGAGGCAAGAATGGCTGGGGTAAAAGAGATATATCAGGGCGAGTGTGTCCCGCAGCTTATGAAGGAATTTGGCTACCAGAACATCATGCGGGTGCCGAAGATCACCAAGATCGTGCTGAATATGGGTTTGGGTGAGGCTGTGCAGAACCCAAAGATCATAGACAGCGCGGTTCAGGAGCTTACCTTGATTGCTGGGCAGAAGGCCGTAGTTACCAAGGCGAAGAAATCCATCGCCGGGTTCAAGTTGCGTGCCGGTGTGCCCATTGGTTGCAGGGTAACACTCCGCGGCGACAGGATGTATGATTTTTTTGCCAAACTGGTCCACATTGCCTTGCCGCGAGTCCGCGATTTTCGCGGGGTGTCCTTGAAGGCGTTCGACGGGCGTGGGAATTATGCCATGGGCATCAAGGAACATATTATTTTCCCTGAAATCGACTATGACAAAATCGACAAGATCAAGGGTCTCAATATTGCGATTACTACGACCGCGGAGACAGATGATGAAGGTCGGTTTCTTTTGAAAGCAATGGGAATGCCCTTCAGGAAATAGCACAGGGTAAGGAGGAAGAAGTTGGCTAAAAAGTCTTTGATAGCAAAGTGCAAGCGGACCCCGAAGTTTCCAGTGAGGGCTTATAACCGTTGCGGGTTGTGCGGCAGGTCGAAAGCCGTTTATAGAAAATTCGGTGTGTGCCGTATCTGTTTCCGTTCCTTGGCTAATCGTGGTGAAATCACCGGTGTTACCAAATCAAGTTGGTAATAGTGTTGATTCTGATCGCCTTAGATATGTTAACTGTTTGTTTTAAAAATCATCATAGGGAGCAAGGACTATGTCCATGACTGACCCCCTGGCTGATATGCTGACCAGGATAAGAAATGCCGGTATGGTCAAGTTCGAGACTGTTGAAATGCCGCTTTCAAAAATGAAAACCGGTGTTGCGGCGATCCTCAAAAAGGAAGGCTTTATCAATGACTATCAGGTTGTTGATAAGGACACGCAAGGTGTTTTGCGTATTGAAATGAAATACGACCAGAACAATGAGCGGATTATCACCAACCTGAAACGGGTCAGTAAGCCCGGCCGCCGCATTTATGTGAAGCATGACCAGATCCCCAAGGTAATGAGTGGCCTTGGTATCGCGATTATCTCGACTTCCAAGGGGATTTTCACGGATAAAGAAGCCCGGGCCATGAAAATTGGCGGAGAGCTTCTCTGTGAAGTTTGGTAGATCGAATTTCTAATCGATAACTATTGAGTATTTCGTAACCTGTGGAGAGTCGCCATGTCTAGGATTGGCAATCAACCTATCCCTGTTCCTAAAGGGGTTAAGCTTGATATAAATGGATCGTACGTTAAAGTCTCCGGACCAAAAGGGACGCTGGAGCGCAATATTCGTCCCGAGATTGGTTTGCAGGAAGAAGGCGGCAACCTGATCATTGTCCGGAAGGACAACAGCAAAAGGACCGATGCTTTCTCTGGCCTTACCCGCACCTTGGTCAATAATATGATTGTTGGCGTGGATAAAGGTTTCCAGAAAAAATTGTCCATTGAAGGCGTTGGGTACCGGGCCGAGGTGAAGGGGGCTGTTTTGAACCTGAGCGTTGGGTATTCAAATCCGGTGGAGTTTGCTCTTCCGAAAGGTGTTACCGCCGAGGTTGACAAAGCAAATAATGTCACCTTGGATTGTATTGACAAAGAGTTGCTTGGTGAAACTGCCGCCAAAATTCGCGCTGTGCGTCCTCCCGAGCCCTATAAGGGGAAAGGAATTCGTTATACGGATGAATACATAGCCCGTAAGGCTGGCAAGTCTGCTTCGAAGAAGTAGAGGGTACGCGTAGTCTTTTCGCGGCTTGTAAGAGATAAAAAATTATAAGGCAAAACAATGGGTAAGACAAATCCGAAAGAGAGTGCTCGTATAAAGCGGGTTAAGCGGATCAGGAAAAATATTACCGGGACTCCCGAGAGGCCCCGCTTGCGTGTTTTCAAAAGCGCAAAACATATCTATTGCCAGATTATCGACGATGTTGCCGGAAACACCTTGGCTGCCATGTCTACCGTCGATAAGGGGATGATCGCCGCTGATGTGAAGGGTAAAACCGAGAAGGCGCGACAGGTTGGGCTGAAGATCGCCGAACTTGCCAAAGGCAAAGGTATTGAAAAGGTGGTATTCGACAGAGGTGGCTATATTTATCATGGCCGGGTAAAAGCTCTGTCCGATGGAGCCCGTGAAGGCGGTCTTGATTTCTAATTGTCTGTATTGAAAAAAATTCTTATCCCTGTGAAAAATTCCAAAGCAATTTGGGGGTGAACCTTGTCAGATTTTAATAAGAACACAAGTGGCGACGAGTTTATTGAAAAGATCGTTCATATCAACAGGACTGCGAAAGTAGTCAAGGGTGGACGTCGTTTCAGTTTCAGCGCCATTGTTGTTGTTGGTGATGGAAAAGGAAAAGTTGGTTGCGGTCTTGGTAAAGCCAATCAGGTCCCCGAGGCGATCAGGAAAGGGGTTGAGCAGGCGCGTAAAGACATGAAACGTGTTTCCATTACCGACCTGAGCATCCCGCACGAGGTTTTTGGAAAATTTGGCGCCGGGAATGTAATGTTGAAACCCGCCGTCGAGGGTACCGGTGTTATTGCCGGTGGTGCTGTTCGCGCCGTACTCGAAGCTGCTGGGGTACATAATATTCTGACAAAGTGTATCGGTTCTCATAACCCGCATAACCTTGTCAAAGCGACCATGGACGGCTTGCGCAGGCTCCGTACTCCTCAGCAGATCGCCGCAAGTCGCGGGAAATCCATTGAGGAAATTTCCGCTTGAGCAGTTCCGGAATGTGGTTTTCCGCGGAAGTCTGATCCGGTTTTAATTGTGTGCTGAATACAGCATGACATTAATGAAGAGTGAATAGGTATCTATATGGCAAATCAGCTCAAAGTGACCCTGAAGAAAAGCAAGATCGGGAGCACTGAAAAAATTCGTGCGACGTTGATCGGCCTGGGGCTGACAAAGATCAATAAAACGGTAATTCGGCAGGACACCCCCGAGATCCGTGGGATGATTAAAAAAGTCGAACATCTGGTTGAGGTGGAGGATTAATTTATGTTGACGTTAAGCAATTTGTCGCCGCAGCCAGGTTCGAGAAAGCCGAGAAAAAGAATAGGCCGGGGTCTTGGTTCCGGTCATGGCAAGACAGCAACCCGTGGTCACAAGGGGCACAAGGCCCGCTCCGGCGGCGGTATCAAGCTGGGTTTCGAAGGCGGCCAAATGCCTCTCCAGCGTCGTTTGCCCAAGCGCGGCTTTAACAATATTTTCAAGAAAGTGTTTGCTATTGTTAATGTTCAGGATCTCGAGCGTTTTGCCGCTGATACAAGGGTTGACAAGCAGGCCTTGATCGCTGCTGGTCTTGTAAACAAGAATGACGATCTTGTCAAAATTCTTGGCAATGGCGAAGTGAAGCATGCTTTAACCGTCGCTGTCGACAAGGTAAGTGGCGCTGCGCGGCAGAAGATCGAAGCTGTTGGCGGCAAGATTGAGGAATAGATAGATGCAAGCCGGGGTTCAGAATGCTGCAAATATCCCTGAGTTAAGGCGTCGAATTTTATTTACGGTGATAATGCTTGCCGTTTACCGGGCCGGGGTGCAGATCCCCACTCCAGGCATCAACGGCGAGGCGCTGAATCAATTTTTTCAAAAAAGCGCTGGTTCCCTTTTTGACATGTTCAATATGTTCTCCGGCGGCGCCTTGGAAAACTTTTCCATCTTCGCCTTGGGGATCATGCCTTACATCAGCGCCTCGATCATCTTTCAATTGTTGACCGTGGTCGTTCCGCAGCTTGAGGCCCTCTCCAAGGAGGGGGAAGCCGGACGCAGAAAGATCACCCAGTACACCCGTTACGCCACGGTGGTGCTGAGTTTGGTCCAAGGTTTGTTCATCAGTATCGGCTTGGAAAGCATGACCGCCCCCGGAACCGGGGAGATGGTGGTTATTGCCTCCGGCTGGCATTTTCGCCTGATGACCATGATCACCTTGACTTCCGGGACTGCATTTATCATGTGGCTTGGCGAGCAGATGACCGAACGGGGGATCGGCAACGGTATCTCCATGATAATCTTTGCCGGGATCGTGGCGAGGATGCCTGCTGCGCTGGTAAACACGTTCAAGATGGCCAGCGCGGGAGAGATTGCCTATATCATGCTGCCGGTGTTGTTGGCCATGATTGCCGCGGTAATCGCTTTTGTCATCTTCTTTGAAACCGCACAGCGGCGGATCCCCATTCAGTATGCAAAGCGGATGGTCGGACGGCAAATGTACGGCGGGCAGCAATCCCATCTTCCTCTGAAAATTAATATGTCCGGTGTCATTCCGCCGATTTTTGCCTCGTCAATCATGATGTTTCCTGCCACCATCGGGCAGTTTATCCAGGTTGACTGGGTGCAGAAAGTGAGCGCTGCCCTCAGCTGGGGGAGTCTGCCGCACACCTTGCTGTTCATTGGTTTTATTGTTTTTTTCTGCTTTTTTTATACGGCGGTTACTTTCAACCCGGTTGATATTGCGGAAAACCTGAAGAAGCATGGCGGGTTTGTGCCTGGGATCAGGCCAGGGAAGAAGACCTCCGATTTTATCGATAAAATCGTGGTGCGGATGACGGTGATCGGCGCTTGTTATATTAGCGTTATCTGCGTGATGCCGACTATCTTGATTAATAAACTGCATGTGCCCTTTTACTTCGGCGGAACAGCCCTCCTGATTGTTGTCGGGGTGGCGATTGATACCATCGCGCAGATTGAGTCCCACACTGTTATGCGCAATTATGATGGTTTTATGAAGTCCGGTGGCTTTAAGGCACGTTGATCGCGTTTTTTTGGCAGGAACATGGCAATTATTCTGAAGTCGCCTCGAGAAATAGAGCTGTTGCTGGAGGCGAATCAGATTGTTGCCAGAACCCTGGCCTTGCTGAGCGAGAAGATTGAGGTGGGTTGTACCACCTTCTCTCTGGATGCCTTGGCGGAAAAATATTGCCGTAGCTGTGGCGCCGAGCCTGCTTTTAAGGGGTATCGCGGCTTTCCCGGCAGCCTGTGTGTTTCCATCAACGAACAGGTTGTGCATGGGATTCCATCCAAGAAGGTTGTTGTCCGGGATGGCGATATAGTCAGCATTGATTTTGGGGTGAAGTATAAAGGGTATTACGGCGATGCCGCGGTAAGCATCCCCGTTGGCGAGGTGGCGTCTGACCGGCGCTCCTTGCTTGAGGTAACGCGCGCAGCCCTGTATAAAGGAATTGCCCAGGCAGTTCCTGGTAACCGGATAAACGATATCTCGCAAGCCGTTCAGGAACATGTTGAACAGCACGGGTTTTCGGTTGTTCGGCAGTTTGTGGGGCATGGCATCGGGAGCCAGCTGCATGAGGCTCCGGAAATACCCAATTATGCCAGGGCGGAACGTACGCCCAAGCTTATGCCTGGTATGGTTCTTGCCATTGAGCCCATGGTGAATCTCGGCACACATGCGGTTGATGTGTTGCGGGATGGTTGGACGGTTGTGACACGAGACCGGAAAATATCAGCGCATTTCGAGCATTCGATTGCTGTTACAGACGGCGAGCCCATAATTTTGAGCGAGTTGTCTGCGTAGCTTTTTTTGCCTTTATGAAAAAAAATAAGGCAAAAAAAAATAAATAAGGTAATATCCTCTGCTTTCTGTCTGCCGGAATTTCTCATGGTTGAGTTTTTGCAGAGAGAAGTGCATTGCAGGAAATAAGGGGTTTATGTCCAAAGAAGAAGCCATTCAGGTTGAAGGCACCATCGTTGAGCCTCTCCCCAATGCGATGTTTCGGGTTGAGCTCGATAATGGGCATCGGATTTTGGCCCATATTTCCGGAAAGATGAGGATGCATTTTATTAAGATTCTCCCGGGAGATCGTGTCACCGTTGAGCTGTCTCCTTATGATCTCACACGGGGAAGAGTGACATTCAGGGCAAAGAAGAAGTAGAGGTTCTTTGCCGCAGAACAAAAGGGTTGCGTTATGAAAGTAAGATCATCTGTGAAAAAAATTTGTAGTGACTGCCGGGTGTTCAAACGGAAAGGCGTCTTGCGTGTTTCATGTAAGATAAAAAAGCACAAACAGCGGCAGGGATAATTTTTTCATTTATTTTGACTAGCAAGGGAGGCATGCCTTGGCACGTTTAGCTGGTGTTGATTTACCAAGAAATAAGCACATGGTTATTGCTTTAACCTACATCCACGGAATCGGCAGAACCTCTGCCCGGAAGATTCTGGATTTGGTTGGTTTGCCGCACACGACGAACAGCGATGATTTGACTGAAAGTGATGTCACCAACATCAGGAAAATCATGGATGATCAGTTTGTTGTCGAGGGCGATCGTCGGCGGGAAGTGGCCATGGATGTCAAGCGGTTGACCGATGCGGGATGTTATCGCGGAATCCGTCACCGTAAGGGTTTGCCTTGCCGGGGTCAGCGCACCAAGACCAATGCCCGGACCAGAAAAGGGCCGAGGCGGTCAGCGATTAAAAGCAAAAAGTAGATAATTAAATAATCATTCTGGATTGTTTATAGGAGTTATAATGGCTAGTCCGAAAGCGAGTCGTCCGAAACGCAAGGAAAAGAAAAACGTACCCGAGGGGATCTGTTTTATCCACTCCACCTTCAACAACACCTTGGTTACTTTTGCGGATAGGCAAGGGAATGTGATCTCCTGGTCCAGTGCCGGTTGCCTTGGCTTTAAGGGGTCACGGAAAAGTACCCCTTTTGCCGCGCAGAACACCGTTGATGCCGCGGCTAAAAAAGCCCAGGAGCATGGGATGCGCAAGGTTGAGGTAAGGGTCAACGGGCCTGGACCCGGACGTGAATCCGCTATCCGGGCTTTGCAGACGAATGGCTTTGATGTGAGCGTTATCCGTGATGTGACCCCAGTGCCGCATAATGGCTGCAAACCTCCCAAGAGAAGAAGAGTCTAGGGAGTAGAGCGGGTCGCAGGGCGTTTGATAATTAAAGTATGATTGAGTGAGATTGAGTGGAGGTCCAAATTGGCCAGATATAGAGGCGCGGAATGCCGGCAGTGTCGGCGCGAAAAACTCAAGTTGTTTTTGAAAGGCGACAGATGCTATTCAGACAAGTGTGCCTTTGAAAGGCGTTCTTTTGCTCCGGGCCAGCATGGTCAGGCCAGAATGCGCAAGGTTTCCGACTATGCCATTCAGTTGCGGGAAAAGCAGAAAGTGCGTCGTATCTATGGCATGCTGGAAGGCCAATTCCGCAAATACTTTGAGATTGCCGAACGGATCAAGGGCGTTACCGGTGAAAACCTGTTGATGCTTTTGGAAAGCAGGCTTGACAATGTCATCTATCGTCTTGGGTATGCAAATTCCCGGAATCAGGGGCGGCAGTTGGTGCGGCATAATCATATTGAAGTAAACGGCAGGAAGGTCAACATCCCTTCATTTCGGGTTTCTGTCAATGACGTCATCACCCTGAAGGAAAAAAGCCGGAAGGTCGGCGCCATCAACGAGAGCCTTGAAGCCGTTGTGCGTCGTGGCGTACCAAGCTGGTTGGAGCTTGATAAGGATAACTACAAGGGAACTGTAAAAGCATTGCCTAGCCGGCAGGAAATCACCATGCCGATTCAGGAGCAGTTGATTGTAGAGCTTTACTCCAAATAATTAGCCAACCGTGGAGCAATAGAAACCATGACACTTGCGTCTGATCCGTTTTACAGAAATTGGCATGAGCTTATCATTCCTGAAAGACTGGAAGTAGACCAGGACAGCCATACAAAAAGTTTCGGCAAATTTGTTTGTCAGCCGTTGGAGCGTGGTTTTGCCACGACGATCGGGAATTCCCTGCGCAGGATATTGTTGTCTTCCATTCAGGGCGCGGCGATTACTTCAGTGAAGATTGATGGCGCTCTTCATGAGCTGTCCACTATCCCAGGGGTTAAGGAGGATGTTACCCAGATCATCCTTAATCTGAAGGAAGTGCGCCTCAAACTGAATACCCCTGGATCGCAGCTCGTCAAGATTGAAAAGAATAAGGTCGGCATTGTTACCGCCGGCGATATCACCTCCGGCGGTAAGGTTGAGGTGATGAATCCTGACAAAGAGATTTGCACCATCACCGGCGACGGGGTCTTTAAGGCCGAGTTTGAGGTGAAATGGGGGAAGGGGTATGTTCCCGCGGAGAAAAATAAGCCTGAGGAACAGGTGATCGGGGTAATTCCCATCGATGCTATTTTTACTCCCATAGTCAATGTGAAGTCTATTGTCAGCCAGGCGCGTGTTGGGCAGCAGACCGATTACGACAAGTTGACCCTGGAAATCACCACCGATGGCAGCGTACGTCCTGAAGATGCCTTGGCCTATGCCGCCAAGATAATGAAGGAACAGTTACAGGTTTTTATCGCCTTTGACGAGGAATCGGTTGAGCCGGCCGTTGATGATGCCCGCGTGGATCATCGCTCGCCGGTTAATGAAAACCTTTATCGCAGCGTGGAGGATCTGGAGCTTTCGGTTCGTTCCGCGAATTGTCTGCGTAATGCGGATATCCGTTACATCGGCGAGTTGGTGCAGAAATCAGAGGCCGAGATGCTGAAGACGAAAAACTTTGGCCGCAAATCGCTTAATGAGATCAAACAGCTGCTGTCTGAGATGGAGCTTTCGCTGGGCATGAAATTAGAAGGCTGGGAGCCTCCTGTCGTGTCGGACAAGGTATCTGAAGAGCAGTCATAAATCCGGGAAGAGGGTAGTTATGAGACATAGAAAAGCAGGCAAGAGACTTGGCAGGACAACATCCAACCGTCAGGCCATGGTTCGCAATATGGTTACCTCTCTGATCGAGCATGAGAGAATTATAACCACCGCCCCCAAGGCGAAGGAAGTTCGCAAGGTCGCTGATCAGATGATTACCTTGGCCAAGCGTGGCGATCTCCATGCTCGGCGTCAGGCCTTGTCCTTCATGCAGGACAAAAAGGTTGTTGCCAAGCTGTTTGATGTCCTCAAGGATGAGTACATGGCCCGTAACGGCGGCTATACCAGGATCATCAGAACCGGCAACCGCCTTGGCGATGCGGCCGAGATGGCTATCCTTGAGCTGGTGAATTACAGTGAAGCGAAAGGGGCAAAAGAGGACAATTAGTCTCTTCCGCTGGGTTGAAAATTCAAAGCTGGCTTGAACGCACTGTTCAAGCCAGCTTTTTTTTGGGGAAAACGATGGGCGAAAGAGTCCATTGTTTTTGGTGGGGTTAACAGGGTCATTGCTTGTTCTCTGTCCGTCGGGTGAACAGGGGAAAAAAATATACCATCGAGGGTGTCTGTCGGGTAGTATTATCCCTTTGCAGGGCTTGATAAAAAGGCGTCTGGCATGCTGCTGGTCAACGAAAAAGAGGTTTTCTTTCATGCAGGAATGACCCTTGCCGATCTGGTGAGGGAACAGGATCCTGCCGCCGATATCTTGCTTGTGAACGGCTACCCGGCTTCGTTGCAAACCGTGTTGTCCGACGGGGACCAATGCTGGCTGTGGCAGCGGGGCAAAGCGCCTTCCGCCGAGGAGATGCGGCATCTGCTCTATGCCCGGCACAGCCCCGGCGTGCAGGGGCGCCTCCAGGAAAGGGTGGTCGGAATCATGGGGCTTGGCGGGCTTGGGTCCGTGGTGGCAATCGCTCTTGCCCGCATGGGCATCGGTTCTCTCCTCCTTGCCGATTATGATGTGGTGGAGCCCACCAACCTGAACCGGCAGCAGTATTTTGTGGATCAGATTGGTGAGAAGAAAACCGCTGCGCTGCGGGATATTCTGCAGCGGGTGAATCCCCATGTTGCCGTGACCCTCATCGACAGGCGGCTGGTTGAAGAGGATATCGGTGTTTTGTTCAAGGGTGTCCATGCCCTGGTGGAGTGTTTCGATGATCCGGCCATGAAGGCGGCTGGTCTACGGGCTGCTCTCCACCATCTCCCCGGGGTTTTTTATGTGGGAGCCTCGGGGCTTGCTGGCTATGGCGAAAACAATGCGATTCGGACCAGACGACTCTATCCCGGAGTATATCTGGTCGGCGACGAGGTAAGCGGCGCCGCCCCTGGACAGGGGCTCATGGCTGCCAGGGTAGGGATTGCCGCCCATCACCAGGCGAATCAGGTGGTCCGGCTCCTGCTGGGCGCGGAAAACGAGGTCGAGTAGATGAAGGTTTTTTGCAACGGCGAAGCACAGGAGATCGCACCGGGGATGCTGGTGGCTGATTATATCACTCAGCTTGGCCTGGATGCCTCTTCGGTGGTGGTCGAGTGCGACGGCAAGATTCTGACCCGGGAAGAATATGGGAGCCATGCATTGCAGGATGGCTCTGTCCTTGAATTGATACGGTTTGTGGGGGGCGGTTGAGATGTTGACCATTGCGGGGAGAAAATTTCGCTCACGGCTCTTCGGCGGCACCGGGAAGTTTTCTTCACCGGAGGTCATGAAAGAGGCCCTTGCCGCTTCGGGTTGTGAGATGGTTACCGTGGCCCTGCGTCGCGTCGATCTCAACAATCCGGCCGATGATATCATGAGCGTGCTTGACCGGGACCGCTACCTGTTTCTGCCCAACACCTCCGGCGCCCGTGATGCCGGAGAGGCGATTCGGCTGGCCAGGCTGGCCAGGGCTTCCGGCGGCGGGGAATGGCTCAAGCTTGAGGTGACCCCCGATCCGAGAACCCTGCTCCCGGATCCCATCGAGACCTTCAAGGCCACCGAGGAATTGGTCAGGGAAGGGTTCAAGGTGCTGCCCTATATCAACGCCGATCCGATTTTGGCCCTGCGCCTCCAGGATGCCGGCGCTGTTGCCGTCATGCCCCTTGGTTCGCCCATCGGCACCAATCAGGGGGTGCTGACCCGCTTCCAGATCGAGATCATCATTGCCCAGGCTCAGGTGCCGGTTATCGTTGACGCAGGGCTTGGCGCACCGTCGCACGTGGCCGAGGCCATGGAGATGGGCGCCGACGCGGTGCTGGTCAACACGGCCATTGCCGTGGCCGGAGATCCGGTGCGGATGGCCCGGGCCTTTGCCATGGCGGTGGAGGCGGGACGGATTGCCTACGAAGCAGGCCTTGGCGCGGTGAGTAAGGACGCTGCCCCCTCCTCGCCCGAGGATGGCCTGGGATTTTTGCGGTAGCCATGTTCACGATCCCGGAATTTTCCGCATTGCAGGATGCCGTCAGCCGTGCCACCGAGGCGGAGGTTCTGCGGGCTTTGCATTCCGATCGTCCTGGATTGGCAGGGCTGGCCGCCTTGCTGTCGCCCGCGGCGGAACCGCATCTTGCAGCCATGGCCAAACGCTCCGGTGTCATTACCAGCCAGCGTTTCGGCCGGACCATGCAGATGTATGCGCCGGTCTATCTCTCCAGTTTCTGCGCCAATCGTTGCGCCTATTGCGGGTTTTCAGCCGACAACACCATTGACAGGCGGGTCTTGACTTTTGCCGAGGCGGAAAGCGAGGCCATGATCCTGCACCAGCGGGGCTTCAGCCATCTGCTCCTTGTTTCCGGGGAGGCGCCGGCCAAGGTCGGCGTGGACTATCTCGAAGAGCTGGCCCTGCGGCTGCGCGATAGGTTTGCCGCCTTGTCCATCGAGGTGCAGCCCTTGGCCACAGAGGAGTATGCCCGGCTTTTCCGGGCCGGCATTACCTCGGTGGCCGTGTATCAGGAAACCTATGACCGGGACATATACAAGCAAGTGCATCTGGCCGGGCGCAAGGCTGATTTTGACTATCGGCTGGAAACTCCCGCCCGGGCAGCGGCCGCCGGGATGCGGGAGGTCGGGATCGGCGCCCTGCTGGGCCTTGCGGATTGGCGGGCGGAAGGACTCGCCCTGGGGCTCCATCTGGCCTGGCTGAGAAAGCATTACTGGCGGACCGGACTCACCGTCTCCTTCCCGCGCATGCGCCCGGCGCAAGGGGAGTTCAAACCCCTGGCTCCGGTGAGCGAGAGAAATCTCAGCCAGATGATCTTTGCCCTGCGGATGTTTGATCCGGATGTCGGGTTGTATCTCTCGACCCGCGAGGAGGCCCGGTACCGCGACGGCATGATCGGCCTGGGGCCCACCCGTTATTCGGCGGGTTCCTGCACCGCGCCGGGCGGATACGGTCTGGAAAACGCAGGGGGGGAGCAGTTTGAGGTCGGGGATAATCGGAGCCTTGCCGAGGTGAGCGCCGCCATCCAAAAAAAAGGTTTTGATCCGGTCCGCAAGGATTGGGATGCTGTTTTTCAAACAAAGGAAGACAGGCAACAGGCTGCCTGAACGATACGCGCAACCATAAGGAAGGGAGAACCCAATGGCAGATTTGAAAAAAATGTACACCACCATTCTTGGTGACCACTTTCCCATGGAGATGAAAATCACCTTTGGCGACCAGGAATTGGTCTACCGGAAGAAGACCTGGAAGATCGTGGCCGAGGACGGGAGCGTTGATGAGCGCGGCGTGCGCTACGGCGAGAACCCGGATCAGGAGGCGGCCCTCTACGAGCTGACCAACGGCAATCTGGTGCTGGGCGACTGCCGGTTCATCGAGCCGGGCAAGGGGCTGGTGAGCGGCATCAATGTCGAGGACATGCTCCAGGTGGGCAAGCATCCCGGCAAGATCAACCTCACCGACATCGACAACGGTCTGAACATCATCAAGTATCTGGTGGGCAAACCTGCCGCGGTGATCCTCAAGCACAACAACCCCTGCGGCGCAGCCTGCAGCGAGACCCTGGCCCGCGCCTATGACCGGGCCAACCGGGCGGACCGCATCGCCGCCTTTGGCGGGGCCGTTATTCTCAACCGGCCCTGTGACAAGGAAACCGCCGAGCTTTTGAGCAAGAACTATCTGGAGGTGGTCTGCGCCCCGGAATTTGAACCGGGAACCCTGGAGATCCTCGCGGCCCGGAAGAATCTGCGCGTCGTGCGGATCAGCCGCATCGACCGGCTCGCCGATTATGAAAAATACCGTTATGTCGATTTCAAGAGCCTGATCGACGGGGGGCTCATCGTCCAGCAGTCGGCGGTGAACTCCATCCGTTCCGTGGCCGACCTGAAGCCTGCGGTCTGTACCTCAAAGGGGCAGGAATACAAGGTGGAGCGCGAGCCCACCCAGCGGGAGATCGATGACATGATCTTCGGCTGGGCCGTGGAGCACGGGGTGACCTCCAACTCGGTCATCTATGTGAAGGACGGCTGCACGGTGGGCATCGGCACCGGCGAGCAGGACCGGGTCGGGGTGGCCGACATCGCGGTGTACAAGGCCTACACCAAGTATGCCGACATGCTCTGCTTCGACACCTTCGGCCTGCCCTATGCGGACATGGTGCTGGAGATCGAGCAGGGCAAGCGGAACAAGGCGGATCAGGAAAAGATCGACGCGCAGACCAAGGCGGACAAGGCCGGGCTGCCCGGTTCGGTGATGATCTCCGACGCCTTTTTCCCGTACCGCGACGGCGCCGATGTCGGCATCCGGCAGGGGGTTTCCGCCATTCTTCAAGCGGGCGGCTCCATGCGCGATTTCGAGACCATCCAGGCGTGCAACGAGGCCAAGCCGCAGGTGGCCATGAAGTTCACGGGGCAACGTTCTTTCAAGCATTAGAATTCCGTTGAATACAACAAAAAAAGCCCGACCTGAAAAGGCCGGGCTTTTTTTGTGCGGGTAGACCGCCTCAGCTCGCGTGGTTCCGTTTTTCGCCCACGATGCGGCCGTCGCTCACCGTAAAGATCCGGTCAAACCCTTCCACCATCCGCTGGTCGTGGGTGACGACCAGAATGGCGGAGTTGTTCTCCACCGCCAGTTTTTTGAGCAGGGCCATGACGTTCTTGCCGTTTTCCGTGTCCAGGGCGGCGGTGGGCTCGTCGGCCAGGATCACCCTGGGCCGGTTGGCCAGGGCGCGGGCAATGGCGGTGCGTTGCGATTCGCCGCCGGAAAGCAGGGCCGGATAATGGTCAAGGCGGTGGCCGAGACCCAGGCTTTTCAGGATATCAATGCTCCGCGCCTGCGCCTCTTTGCCCACAATGCCGTTGTTCTCCAGGGCGATCATCACGTTTTCCACCGTGGTGAGGAAGGGGATCAGGTTGTGGGCCTGGAAGATGAATCCCAGCTTTTCCCGCCGGATTTGCTTGAGGTCGAGCCCTGCCGGCCAGCCGTCTTCGGCGATCAGCTCTCCGTCCAGCACCACCCGCCCCCTAGTCGGTTCGGTGACCAGGCCGATGGTGGTCAGGAGCGTGGTCTTGCCGGAGCCGGATGGGCCTAAGATAGCCACCAGTTCCCCGGGCGCCACGTTAAAAGTGGCGTCGGCCAGTGCCACGACCTCGGTGTCGCCGCTGCCGTAAATCTTGGTCAGTCCTTCAATCTGCACGGCGTACATGGTCATCCTCCCAGGGCTTCCGCCGGTTCGACCCGCATGGCCTTGCGGATGCCCACCAGGCTTGCGCCGATACAGATCAGAATCACGATGCCGAACAGGAGCTGCAGGTCGATGGCCACCAAGTCAACCCTGCGGGGAAACTTGTCGTGGGTGAGCCCGATCAGGGTAAAGCCGATAATGTAGGCGATCAGCCCCATGAGGAGCGACTGCTGGAGGATCAACCCGACGATCACCCTGTTTCTGGTGCCGATCAGCTTGAGGGTGGCGATCACCCGCAGCTTGTCCAGGGTCATGGTGTAGATGATCAGCGAGATGATGACCCCGGAGATGATGAGCAGGATGGCGCGGAACAGACCGAGTTGCATCTTGGCCTTTTTGATCATGCCCTCGGTGAGGATGCGTTCCTGATCCTTGCCGGTCAGGGGGCGGAAATGGTTCCAGCGGTTGATCCGGTCCTGAACCTGGGCAAGGTCCGCCCCCGGCGCGAGCCTCGCCACCACGGTATTGGCGATGTGGGTCGAGCCGACAATGGTTGCGATCTGGGGGGTGAGCTGGCTGGCCTGGTTCGGGGCAAGAAAGGGCAGGCGGCTCAGCTGGCCTGCAAGTTTTTCGCGGCTGTTGCGGATGGCGTTGTTGTCATCCTTGAACTGGATCTTTTGGGCATCGGCCAGGGTCACATAGGCCACCGGGTCGCCGGCCGAGGAAACCATCCTGGCGGTATGCCCCACCACGGTGTAGTCGTCCCCTGCCAGCCGCAGCTGGTCGCCCAGGGCGATCTTCATGGCGCGGTCCACCACGATCTCGTAATGTTTTTGCCCGATGGGCCGTCCGGCGACGATTTCCGGCGGGCCACCCATGCCCCCCAGCTCGTAGCCCACCAAAAAGAAGCGGAAGGGCTTGCCGTGCCGTTCGCTCTGGATGTTTTGAAAGGAGAGGGCAGAGGCCTGCTCTACCCCGGGAACCGCTTTGATCCGGTATTTGATCTCCTCGGGAATGCGCGAGGTGGCGGCAAAGGGGCCGCTGGTGTCCTGCTGCACCACCCAGAGGTCCGCCGCCGTGGCATTCAGGACCGCAGTGGCATCGGTGAACAGACCCCGGTAGATGCCGCCCATGCTCATCACCACTCCGAGAAGCAACCCGAGGCCAAGGCAGGTCTGGATGAAGCGGCTCCGGTGGTGCCGGATGTCGCGGAGGGCCAGATTCATTTGCGCACCCGTACCTTTTGCCCGTCGGCGAGTAGCCCCATCCGTTCGGGAGCAACAAGGGCGATGTTCTCGTTTCCGGCAAGGCCGCTGGTGATCTCGATAAAATGGGCATCTTCAATGCCGGTGGACACCTCCTGAAAGCGGAGGCGGTTGCCTTCCACCACCCAGACCCCGCGCTGTTTTCCCTTGCTTACCAGGGCGGTCTTGGGAAGGGCCGGAGCCCCTTGTCTCGCGCCTGCCGCGATCAATACCTCGGCCTGCTCGCCAAGGCGAAAGCTTTTAAGGGCGGGAGTAAAAGCCACGTCCACCTCAAGCTCCTCGGTGACCCGGTCGCTTTCCCAGGCAAGGCGGGCCACCTGGCTGGGGAATTTCTCGCCCGGCGCGGAACGGAGGGTGATGGTCGCCGGTTGCCCGGGGGCTACGCCCTTGAGCTGCGATTCGTCCACATTGGCCTTGACCCAGACGGTGTCGGGATTGGCCAACAGGAAGATCGGCAGCCCGGCGGTCACCGTGGCTCCCGGTTCAAGATCCCGCCGGATGATGATGCCGTCCTCCGGCGCCAGAATCAGGGCGTCGTTCAACCGGGAGCGGCTGGCGGCCATGGCGGCGGTGGCGGCGGTTTTTTCCCTTCCCGCGGAGTTCAAGGCGGCAGCGGCGCGGGCTGCTTCTTCCCTGGCGACCAAGAAGGCGGTTTCATACTGCTCCGCCTCTTGGGTGGAGACGAGTTCCTTGGCGGCCAGGGCGCTGAATCGTTTGCTGTTTTTTTCGGCCAACAGCAGGCCGGCCTTGGCTTTTTGCAGATTAGCCTGCTCCAGGGCCACTGCGGCAGCGGCTTTCTCCGCCGTGGCGGACGCTTGACTGGCCTGCGCTTGTAATTCGATGGTGTCCAGTTTTGCCAGCACCTGCCCGCGTTTGACCAGATCCCCTTGATCCGCGCCGACCTCGGCGATGCGGCCGGTGATCTTGCTGGCGATGTTGACCACCACCTTGGCCTCCACCGTGCCGTTGCCATAGACCTGGGCGGTCAGATCCCGTTTGGCGAGGCGCACCACCTCTACCTTGGGCGGGCCAAGGACAGTGAACCGCAGGATAAGGCCCAGGGCCAGAATCCCGGCCAACACCAGGAGATGTTTTTTCTGTATGTTTTGCATCGTCGGAAGTTGCATCATTGTTTTCTCCATTCCGGCTCTATTGTCTGCCCAGGGCGCGGTCAAGCCGTGCCTCGGCGATTTTTTGATCGTATCCCGCTTGGATTTGGGCGGTTTCCGCGTTCAAGGCCTGGGCCTGGGCGTCAATGGCCTCGATCATTGTTCCCAGCCCCTCCCGGTAGCGCTCCATGGCCAAACGCTGGCTTTCCCGGGCCGCCTCCGCCTCTTTGCTGCTTGCCGCGAGCCGGGCTTGGGCTTCGGTAATTCCCAGCCAGGCGGATTCCACTTCCTTGGCGACCTGCATCCGCAGATTTCTGTGCTGTGCCTCCACCCCATGCATTGCGGCGTCGGCCTCACGCACCTGTTCATGGGTGGCGAATCCGGAAAAAACCGGCAGGGTGAGATTGACTCCCAGCGCCCAAATTTGGCCTTCCGGGAGCATGCTCTGGGCAGCGTCGCCATAGCTGGCCGTGCCTGAGAGGGTGGGAAGATAGCCGCTGCGCGCCGAACGCAGAGAGCCGGAAGCCGCATCCTTGAGGGAGGAGAGCCGCTTGAGTTCGCTTCTGTTGCGCAGGGCTTCTTCCCGCAGGCCGGCCAGATCTTCCGGCGCGGGGGGTGCGTTTGTTTCCGGCTCGGCCAGGGGCCGGTCCGCAAGGGAATCGAGTCCCATGGCGTTGGCCAGCTCCAGCCGGGCCAGATCCCGGTTGTTCTCGGCCCGGATCAACAGGCTCTTGCCGGCGAATAGCGCGGCTTCGGTTCTGGCCACTTCCACCTTGGAGCGGATTCCGTGGAGGAAAAATTCCCCGGCTTGGCGGGCCAACCCTTCTCGGGCAGCCACGGTTTTCCGGCTGGCCTCCACCTGTTTTTCCGCCGCCAGGACGAGATACCAGGTGGTTTTGACCCGGAAGGCCACATCTTGGCGGCTGACCGATACTCCTTCCGCCGCCGCGGCCTTGGCCCCGCGTGCCGCGGCGGTGGCTCCGGCGGTGCGGCCAAAATCATAGAGATTTTGCCGGACCACCACGGAGGTGGTGGAGACCTCTGTTTCCTTGATACCGCCAAGGGCGGTGAGGAAGGTGTCGCCCTTGTTCCAGTCCGCCGCGAGATTGATCTGGGGCCAGTAGTTGGCCCTGGCCTGGCCGAGCTTGGCCTCGGTGGCGGAGAGGGTTGCAGCCGCTTCTTCGATCTGGGGATGATTTTTGCCGGCGGTGGTCAGGGCCTCCGCAAGGGTAAGCGGTTCCGCCGCCTTGGCCGGGTCGATGAACACAATGGCGAGCATCAGAAAAAGGAGCGTTTTTTTCATACGGATCCCATGGGGTTGGAGTATGCCGGCATTGGAGAAGAGGATGTCTGGGTAAGTTGCAGGAAATTGTCCCACAGCCGCCCGGCCTCGGCATCGAGGTTGAACGCGCCGCGGGTTATGGACCAGCGCAGGGCCGTGAATTGGATCATGCCAAGCAGGGTGATCGCTGTCTCCCTCGGGGAAAGCGGGCGGAGCTCGCCGGCCTTGATTCCTGCCGCAATGACGTTGCTCAGCGTTTCGATATACCCTGCCATTTTTCCGGCTATGGTTTTGGCCAGATGCGGGTCTCCGAGGTGGATCTCCTCGGAAAACATGAACCGGGGCAGTCCAGGGTTTGCGGCAATAAGGGCGGCATGGGCAAGAAAAATGACCTTGAGTTTTTCCATGGCCGTTCCTTTCCCCGCCGCAATGCCTGCGGCCTTGCCCATCACCGCCTCGCCGATGAAATCCCCCAGCGCTCCGAGAATCTCCTGCTTGCCCTTGAAATGGCGGTAGATATTGGCATCGCTCATCCCGGCCCGGCCGGCGATCTCGGTGATGGTGAGGCCGTGCACGCCCTTTTCGCCGATAACCTGAAGGGCGGCCTGGACAATCTCTTCCCGGCGGATATGGGTAATTTTTTTAGGCGGCACGGCAGCTCCCTGTAATGTGAATGTTTATTCACATTACAGGGAGTCAGATTTCTTGTCAAATTGTTTTCATGGAAAAGCGTAGAGTCAATGAGATAAGGTCGTGCATGTGATTTTTTGAAAGCAAACCCCCGGCTTTGCGGGGGGACCAATAGAGTTTGACGGTTCCAGAAAAAGCAAACTACCCTGGATTCCGGCCTTCGCCGGAATGACGGTAATGCGGTCTCTAATGTCTTTATCGGTTGCGGGCCTGAATGCTGATTTGTCCGGGGGGACGGGGGTGCTCGGAAATAACCGTAACAGCAGTATCGGTGGTGGGCTGGATGGGGCGTCCTGCATTCGAGCGGGGCCGTAACGAAAGGTTGCTTCGGCACGGCCCCTGTTTTTTTGCCGGGGGGTGTTACTTCATCGGGGTTGGGTGAACCTGGGGTGCGGCCTGCGGTGGCGTTTTGGGGGCAACCTGCGCCGGGGCCTGCGGTTGCGTCTGGGGTTGTGGCTGCGCTTGGGCAGGAGTTTTGGTTTTTTCCGGGTAGAGGCGCAGGCTTATTCTCCGGTTGCGAGGGTCAAAGGGGTTGTCCTTGATGATCGGCTCGGTGGCGGCATAGCCCGAGACCCGCAGAAGGCGACTGGACGGGATGCCGTTTTTTTCCACTTCGACCCGGGCGGCCGAGGCTCTGGACGTGGAAAGTTCCCAGTTGCCGAATTCTTTTTTTGCATAACTCACCGCATCGGTATGGCCTTCGATTTCAATGCGGTTCGAGGTGTTCTTGATGTTGTCGCAGAGCACCTTGAGGATCTTCTGGCCGCTTTCGGTCAACACCGTGCTGCCCAGGGGAAACATGGGGTTTCCTTCCTTGTCCATGATGTCGACCTTGACCCCGCCCTCGAAGACCTCAATGCGTACCTGATCCTTGAGGTCGGCAAGTTTCTGCTCTATTTCCTGCTGCAGTTGTTCCTTGAAGCGTTCCAGCCCGGCGGCGGAGGCCTCGCCTTCTATTTCGCCGGTGGCTGCCGGGGCTTGGGTGACGGTGATCTGGGCCTCGGAGGCGACTTGCTCCTGGGCGATCATCTCTGCACCGCTGCCGGCGCCACCTTCGGAAAAGAGGCTATATTCCTTAAAATGTCTGGCAAGCTCTTCTTTCTTTTGTTGGGGGGTCATGTTGACCAGCCACATGAGGAGAAAAAAGGCCATCATCCCCGTCATGAAGTCGGCAAAGGCCACCTTCCAACTGCCGCCGTGGGCTCCGGCAGAGACCTTCTTAACCTTTTTTATGATTATGCTTTTGTCTTCCACTTCTTGATGGCCTCCTCAACCTCGGCAAAGGATGGGCGGTCATCACCGGGAATGGCGCGGCGGCCCGCCTCAACGGCGAACTGCACCATGAAGCTGGTGGAATAGGCGGCGAGCAGGCAGGTTTTGATCACCCGCAGATAGGTCTCGCGCTCAAGGGCATGGTGTTCCAACTTGGTCCCCATGGGCCCGACAAAGCCGTAGCAGGCAAGTACGCCGAAGAAGGTTCCGACCAGGGCGGCGCCGATGTGGTGGCCCAGTACCTCGGCCGATTCGTTGATGTATCCCATGGTGATAACGATACCCAAAACCGCCGCGACAATGCCCAAGCCGGGCAGGGCATCGCCTATCTTGCTGATACTGTGGGCGGGCAGCATGCGTTCGTGCTGATTGGCTTCCAGGTCGATCTCCATGAGGTTGTCCAACTCATAGGCAGGGTAATTGGCGCTGAGCATGGTGCGGACCGTATCGCAGATGAATTCCGCTGCCTCCTTGTCCTTCATGATGTTGCCATATTTTTGGAAGAGCGGGCTTTTTTCGTAGTTTTCGATGTCGGACTCGATGGCGACCAACCCCTCCTTCTTGATCTTGAAGAAGACGGCGTTCATGAGCAGCAACAGCTCCAGATAATGGGCCTTGCTCAGGTGGGAGTCGGCAAAGATGCCGCCGAGATGCCCGACGATGACCTTCAGCGCCTTGCCCGGCGAGGAGATGATCAAGCTGCCGATGGCGGCGCCGAAGATGATGATTACCTCCGCCGGCTGGAAAAGGACGTGAAAGTTGCCTTTCCCCATGGCGTAGCCGGTGATGACCGAGCCTAAAACAACTACGATGCCGATGATTGTGAACATGTTTTTATCCGTTTTTCCGTGGAACGCGTATGGTGTTGCAATCTAGCCTCTGGCGCGGAGTTGTCCCCGTTGAAGCCGGAAAGGTCAGGGTTCCAGCCAGCGATGACTGATGAGCTGTTCTTTTTGTTTCCTGAGGGCATAGGTGGCGATGGCGTCCTGGATGGTCGCATTTGTCGTGGTAAATTGGATAGCCACCTGGTTGCCGCCCTCCGGGAGCGGGTTTGTCCGGGCAACCGAACCGCCGATCACGACCCAGCAGGGTTGATCCGTGGACAGCAGCATGTGAACCTCAACGAGATCGCCCGCATCAAGCGTCTCCTGGGTGGTAAGCTTGATGCCGCTGGCGCTCAGGCTCACTTCGCCAACCCGGGTTGTTTCCGGCAATCTGGCAATATGATGAAAATCAAGAAGGGAGTCGAGCTTGGTGTTGACCTGGAGAAGCAACTGGGTCAAGGAGGGCCTGAGGTCTTTCTCGTCGTTGTATTTTTGCATCTTGAAGAACTCAAACAGGAGATCCAGCTTGGTGTTGGCCTCAAGAAGCATCAGGGCAAAGGAAGGGTCGATTTCGTGGGCAAACGGCCTCAACCCCCCGCCGATCCTGCCGGATTCGGAAAGGGCCACGGGAATAATCCTGGCCACGGGCAGGACGCCGTTTGCGACCTTTTGCACCGATGTTGCCAGGAGGTCGTCAATCCGGAAATTTTCCCGGCGGTTCTGCTCGGTGTTGCTTGCGGAGTTGTCAGTTGGCATGCGTATGAATCCCCTATGAAAGACGCAACATCATACCCTGTTGCGGTAATTTTGGAATTATTTTTTGTGCGGGGATCGCCGCTATTTTGCGTGAGAGCCCGAGTGCCATGGCAAAGCGGGCAGGCTAATGCACCGAGCAGGAGATGCAGGGATCGTAAGCCCGCACCAGCATCTCGGCGAGCAGCTCGATCTCCCGGTCTTGTTTGCCGGTCCGGGCATACTGGCTGGCCAGCGCCTCGATGTCGTGCAGGATGTTGGCGTGGTTCTGGCTGGTGGGGATAACGCAATCCGCCTTGGTGACCTTGCCCTCTTTATCGAATTTGTAATAGTGGTAGAGAATGCCCCGGGGAACCTCCACCGCGCCGACCCCTTCTCCTTTTTTCGCCTGCACCGGCTGGCGCGGTTCCTGCCAGGGGCTGCCCAGCATGGTGTCGATGAGCCGCACAGAATCAAGGACCACATGCACGCATTCCACCAGCTGGGCCACGTTGCACATGTAAGGGTTGTGATTGACCGGGACAAGGCCGAGGAATTTGGAGATCTCCCGCGCCGTGGGATGCAGCAACGTAAAGTTGTTGTTCAGGCGGGCCAGGGCGCCAACGGCGAAGGAGCGGCGGGACAGTTTGCTCAGCTTGGAGGTGAAGCCCTTTGTGCAGTATTCGTTGGTCATGGCCCGGTATTGGTTTTCCTTTTTGACGACCCCATCGGTTGAAACGAGCCCGCCGCCGATAAAGGGATAGCTGGTGTCGCCCTTGAGGGAGACGAATTCCGTTTCCCGGCTGAAATCCGGGATGGTAAAGGTCTTGAACAGTTCCGCCGAAGCGAGCAGGTCGGGAACCGAGGCCATCAGCCGTTGGCGGATTTTTTCTAGCTGGCCCTTTTCCGGCAGCATGGTGAAGCCGCCCACCACGGTGCGGGTGGGGTGCAGCCGTCTGCCGCCGATGATGTCGCAGGCGTCGTTGGCCAGCAGCTTGAGGCGCAGGGCACGCTGCACCACCTCCGGATGGCTCTTGGCCAGGGGCAGCACGCTGCCCGCGCCGAGGAAATCCGGGGCGGCCAGAAAATAGAGGTGCAGGATATGGCTCTGCAGGGTTTCCATGTGCTTGAGCAAAAGCCTCAGGCTCGCGGTCTGGGGCGAGGGGGTGATGCCGAAGGCGTTTTCCACGGCCCGGATGCTGGCCAGGGTGTGGCCGATTGAGCAGATGCCGCAGATCCGTCCGCAGATGTAGGGCGCGTTCTCCCAGTGCTTGCCCACCAGCATGGCCTCGAAGAAGCGGGGGGTTTCCACCACCTCCCATTGCGCCTTCTTGACCACCCCGTTTTTGATGCTGATCGTGATGTTGCCGTGTCCTTCCACCCGGGTCAGGTGGTGGACATTGACCTCGCAGGAGATCTTCATGATTTTTTCCTCCTGGCAGGGGCTTTTTTATCTTTTTGGGGGGAGGCCTCGGTGAAAGAGGCAAATCCGCCGAAGCATTCCAGCCGGTCGAGGATGATCTCGCGGTCAAAGCCGTAGGTGCGCATGATCTCTTCCAGTTGTTTGAGGTTGGCTGCTTCCGCCGGGCCGCGGCATCCCCAGCACCCCCTGCGGTTGCTGGTGCACCAGGCATCGCAGCCGGCCCGGGTGACCGGGCCGAGGCAGGGCTCGCCGAGATCGAACAGGCAGATGTTCTCGTTGGCCTTGCACTCCATGCACACCGGATATTCCGGATGGCGCACCGTCTTGCCCACCACCAGATCGGTGACGATTCGCTCGACCTCCTCCTTCTTGATGGGGCAGCCGAAGATCGAAAGATCCACCTGGACAAAATCCGCCAGGGGATGCACCTCCATGGTCTCGACGGGAAAATCGCCGTACACCTCTTTTTTGACCCAGTCCAGATCGCGGAAGCGGTTTTTGAGCTGGTTGACCCCGCCGAAGCAGGCGCAGGAGCCGAGGGCGACCAGAATCTTGGCGTTCTTGCGGATCTCGGTGAGCCGGGCGATTTCATCCTTGCGGGTGACGCTGCCCTCGACAAAGGCGATGTCGTAGGTGTCGGCGCGCTCGCTCATGCCTTCGCGGAAGTTGACGATCTCAACCAGATTGAGAAAATCGAGCAGGGTGGCCTCGTTATTCAGAAGCTGCAGCTGGCAGCCCTCGCAGGAGGAAAGCTCGAAGAACCCGACCTTTGGCCGGGCAAGGGGGACACCGAGGTAGGAGAGTGGTTCGCTCATCTCAGATCGCCTCCTTGAGGTTCATCACCGACCAGTAGTCAAAGACCGGACCGTCCAGGCAGGTGTAGGTCGAGCCGATGTTGCAGCGGCAGCATTTGCCCCGGCCGCAATGCATGCGGCGCTCCAGGGAGACGAACATCTTCTGCATGGGCAGGCCTGCCTCGGTCAGCATCTTGCAGACGAAATGGAACATGACCGGTGGGCCGCAGACGATGGCATAGGTGTTTTCGCGCAGGCTTGCTGTCTGCTTGATCCGTTCCTTCAGGAGTTCGGTGATCAGGCCGGTGCGCCCCTTCCAGCTCTTGTCCGCTTTGTCCACCGTGATGCCGAGGTTGATGTCGAACCGGCGCCATTCCTCGTACTGGTAGGTGAAAAGGAGTTCCGCCGGGGTTTTGGCCCCGTACATGATGTCCACCCGGCCGTATCTGCTCCGGTTTTCCAGCACGGCCAGCAGGGGAGAGCGCAGGGGCACGATGCCCAACCCCCCGCCGATGAGCAGGATGTCCTGGCCCTGCATCTTCTCCAGGGGGAAATGGGTGCCGAACGGTCCGGTTATCCCGACCCTGGTGCCCCGCTCCACCTTGGCGAGAAAATTGGTGAAATTGCCCACCGCCCGGATGCACAACTCGAGGTCGCCGCGCCGCACCGGGGACGAGGAGATGGAAAACGGCGCTTCGCCGATCCCCGGCAGCTCCAGCATCACGAACTGGCCTGGCTGGAAGGAAAAACGGTTCCGCTGCTCGGGGTCGATGATCTGGATCTGGTAGAGTTTTTCCGTCTCGGTGAGCGGGTAGATGCTGGTGATCTCGGCGGGCAGGGTGTATTCGAAGCTGCCCGGGTCTTGCTTGCGGTGTGCTCCGGTGGTTCTGCCGAGAACGTCGATGAAGTGGAGTTTGTTTTGCATGGCTTACTCCTTGCCCCGGACGCTGGCGATGACTTCGGGGGGGGTGATGTCGGCAAGGCAGGCTGCCCCGCAACGACCGCAACCCACGCAGAGGGATTCTTCAAAGGCCTCCACGAAGCCGCGATGCTTGTGATAGTAGCGGTATTTCAACCGGCTGGCGCTTGTGGGCCGGAAGTTGTGGCCGCCGGCCACCTTGGCGAAGTCGATGAGGTTGCAGGAGTGCAGCGATTTTGTCTTGCTGGCGTGCGTCAGGTCGAGATCGACATGCTCCTCGACGCCATAGCAATAACAGGTGGGGCAGACATTGGCGCAGGTGCCGCAGGAAAGGCATTTTTCGCCCCAGGCATCCCAGGCCGGGGATTCAAACTCAAGGTCGAGGATCTTGGTGAGATCCGAGGTTTCCACCTTGGCGGTGTAGTGCTTGTTTTTTCCGTTGGTTGCCTGCTTGTACAGGGCGAGATCCTTGGCGCTCGGATCCTTGCAGCTGATCTGGCTCAGCAGGTCAAAGGCCGTGGCGGAAAGGATCTCGGCGAAATATCTGCCGCCCAGGTCGGTGAGAAACAGGTCAAAGCCGTGGATGGCGGAGTCTGCCCCCATGGAGCGGCAGAAACATTGGGGCTCGGGGTTGCAGTCGATCCCGATGATGAAGAGGTTTTTACGTTTGCCCATGTAGTACGGGTTTGGGTAGGTGCTTTGCGCCAGAACCAGATCCAGCTTGTTCAGGGCATTGATGTCGCAGGCATGCATGCCGAAGAAAACCAGGGGGCGGTAGACATTGAGGTCAACATGCTTTTCCCAGCCGTCGCGGCTTACGGCAAAGGTGGACAAGGTTTCGTGGTAGGGCAGGACAAAGCGTTTGGGCGAATGCACCGTCTGGGTGTAGTCAAGGGCGAGTTCGTTAAAATCGTAGACCACATCGAAATCGTACAGGGGCTTGCCGTTGCGGTCCTTGCCCTTGACAACGGGGCCGACAATGATGTTGACGGCCAGCAGCTCATGCAGGCGGGCGAGCTCTTGTTTCTTGAAGACCTTGAAGATCATGACAGCCCTCCTCGGCAGAGTGGGGGAACAGCGCCTTTCGTTATAAAAAACAGCCCATGGTTATGGGATATAACGATTGGCCTTCGACTGTCAAGAAATTGTGCTGCAGGATCTTACCGCGCCACCACGAAAGCCTCGGGGAAGCCGGAACCTGCCATGGTCTGGGCCATCTGCTTGGCTGCGGTCAGGGTGTTGCCTGCCTTGACCTGGACGCGGTAGAAGATCTGGTCGCCCCGCTCATGGCGGAAGGTTTCGGTTTCCCTGCCGCCCTTGTTCATCTTGTCCTTCAGCCGGTCGGCATTTGCCTGGAGGGTGAAGGCGCCGATCTGGACATAAAAATCACCCTTCTGGAAATCCGCGTGGGGTAAAAATTGGGCCGCTGTCTTGTTGTCGGCCAGCTGCACGGTTTCCGCCTCGCCCAGAGCGGTGATCCGGACCTGGCCGGTTCCTTCCTTCATGATGCCGAGATCCCTGGCTACATTATAGGAGAGGTCGATGATCCTGGTTCCCACGAAGGGGCCGCGGTCGTTGACCCGCACCGTGGTGGATTTGCCGTTGCCGAGGTTTTCCACCAGGAGCCGGGTGTTCATGGGCAGGGTTTTGTGGGCCGCGGTCCAATCATACATGTTGTAGGTTTCGCCGTTGGAGGTCTTGCGGCCATGGAAGGGATTGCCGTACCAGGAGGCGGTGCCGGTTTCCACGTATCCCTCGGCCGAGGGCAGCGGATAATAGGTCTTGCCGTCAATCTGGTAGGGCCTTTGCGTGGCGGGGATGCGTCCCCCCGTCTTGGTTGCGGGTTTGGTCGGCGGGGCAGCCTTGGGCGGCGGGGTGCTGGTGAGCACGGTGGTGCAGCCGGAAAAGGTTGCCCCGCAGAGAAGTAAAAGGGCAGGGAGGAAGATTGTTCGGATATGTTTGGGGCAACTCATGGTTTGGTCTCGATGGGCAGGTTGGGCTTGAGCCGTTCGCTGAAAAACGCCCCGGCCTTGCCAACGGTGTGCGGGGTGTAGGGGAGATAGCGCTGTTGCTCGGGCTCCACGCCAACGTTGTCGAAAAGTACCTTTTTGTTTGCGTCAACCATGGAGAGGTGCAGTCCCAGGATGGGCCGGAAGATGTGGAGCATGCCGTCCACCCCAACGCCGATCAGGGGGCTTTCCCAGCGGCGCAATTCATACCCCTTGAGCCACAGGCTTGGGCTCGGCGTGCCGGTGATCTTGTCCCGCAGGGAAGGGGCTTGACCGGTGGGGTTGTCCAGCTGTTCCTCCACCTCGCGGCTGCCCTGCACGCTGAGCCGTGACCAAGCGGGATGATCGGGATTTTCGGTGCGGAGCAGGTGGGTGCCCTGGTCGTTAAAGGACCACTGGCTATGGCACACGGTGCAATGCGCCTTTTTTTCGTACTGCCTGTGGGCCGGGTGGACAGGCTGGGGCACCATCAGTTTTTTGCCGGTCAGCCGGGTGATGAGCACAATGCGGTCCGCCTCGATCTGGAGATTGTTCAGGGGCAGGGGTTGGCCTTTGCGCCAGCCGTGGCAGGCAAGGCAGGTGATGGCCGGGGTTGCGCCCTTGGCCGCACCGTGTCCGCCCATGAGTTCCGCGCCGGAGTGGCAATCAATGCAGGCCATGCCTTTCTGTTGATGGATATCCGGGGCCAGCTGGTGAAACTCAACCCCGTAGGGCCGGGTTTCCGTGGTGTCGGTGCGGTAGGGGGTGCGGTACTCCTGGTTGAAGTCGTGCTCGAAGCGGCCATAATAATCAGCGCCCACGAAGTTGCCGTAATGGCAGTGCAGGCACTGGCTATCCGTTGGCGATTTGCTGAAACCGTGGCCACTCATCTTGCCGCTGGTGTAAGCGAGATGGCAGGCGGCGCAGCCCGTGCCGCGCACCGTTTCCGGGTAGTTGTCGCCGGAGGTGTATACGTGGCAGCGCAGACAGCGGCGGCGGAGCAGGTCGTCGGCAAGGTCGAGGGGGGAGGTGATTGTTTCGTGGACCGGAATTTCCGCAAGGGAACCAAGGGGGGCCTGGGCGCCGAAGGCTGTCCTTACAGCGTTGACCTCTGTGGCTGCGGTGAAATGCAGGGAAGTGGCAGTCTGGGCTACCTGGCTGGCATGGCATGTGCCGCAGGATTTTTGCATCTGGTCTGGATGGGCGGGTTGGACGACGAGCCCGGCATGGGCTTGCTCTTGCGTTGTGCCCTCTTGGTTGCCTCCGTGGCAGGTGGTGCAGGCGAGATCGTGGGAGGGGTCGAGCCGGACGTCCGTGTGGCAGCCTGTGCATCCGGGCGGGCGGGCCGGAGTTTCCTGAACAACGGGCTTTTCCGGAGCCTTGCCCTCCTTGCAGCCGGAAAAGGCCTGGGCAAACAGGCAGAGAAGCACCAGGATGGCGTGGGTTTTTATATGGAGATGAAACGGCATAGGGGAACGTGTATCCTCGAGCTTTATAAATTTCCCGCCATACTACCTTATTTGTCACAAAGGCAACAAGCCGCAAATGCATCGGGAAAAGAAGACCATGAGCGCTTAGCGTTGCGGATTAGTAGGCGAATATTCGAAACGTTGACCCCATGATGTTGACCAGTTTAGACAACCTTGGGAGCTCCGAGAAACTTTGCTTGTATAGAATTGATCCGAGATGGCATGATAACAATGGTCACTAGCCTCCCGCAAGGAGGGTCAATACCAAAGAAGAGCAACACGCATGGGGAATTCTATGTCTTTTGCCATCATCGTTTTCGTTTCGCTCATTCTACAGTGCGCTGCCGTGTATTATTCTTTCCGGCTCATCATTCTTACGGGGCATACCCGGGCCTGGTTGTTGCTCTCTTTAGGCATAGCCACCATGGCTGTCCGTCGTTTTATTACTCTTGTGACTTTGTTGTCCGCTCCGGCGACGCATCGCATTGTGGATTATTCTTTTGAGATCATAGGTGTTTTTGGTTCTGCGATGATGCTTGTGGGCGTGATTTCAATAAAGCCTATTTTCATAATGATCAAAAATGCGGAAGAAGAACAACGTGCCTTGGCGGAGAGTCTGCAGGAGGCTTTGAATAACGTCAAGATCCTGAAAGGGATGTTGCCTATTTGCGCCAATTGCAAAAAGATCCGGGATGACGGCGGGTATTGGCAACAGATTGAAACTTACATATCTAATAATTCCGATACGCAATTTTCCCATGGCATCTGCCCAGACTGTGTCAGAAAGTTATATCCGGAGTACAGTGAGGCGATTCTGAAAAACCTCACAAAATAGTTTCTTCCCCGCTAAACATACATTTTGTGGTCCAGCTTTACGGATTAGTCGGCGAATATCCGAAACTCCGACCTGCATCCGGCAGACGAAGTCCTCTGGACTGCCTTTATGAATTCAGCGTCGATGCGCCCGAGGTGCTCCAGGCGGCTCGGCAATTTCTCTTGCCAAAAGAGGCATTTTCCCTTGGACAAAAGAGGGGCGGATGCTGTATTTTGGTGGGAATGTAATGCGCCCTGATTGTATGGGGCTGTGGTCCTTGTTTCCCAGCTGTTTGTCGATTGCTTGGTGGAATCCCGGCGCAGGCCTCGCTTCCCCCCGGCTTGCGTTGCGGCGATGGGTTGTGTTGCTCAGGTTGAAAGCCATCCACCGTGTTTTTTCCTATTTTCTATGAGACCGGCGCCATTTTATGAAAACTACCAATCAGACCCATCGGACCAAGTTCATTTTTATCACCGGCGGCGTTCTCTCTTCCCTGGGAAAGGGGCTGGCTGCGGCGTCCATCGGCGCCCTGCTTGAGAGCCGCGGGTTGTCCATCACCTTTCAGAAGCTGGACCCGTACATCAACGTGGACCCCGGCACCATGAACCCCTTCCAGCACGGCGAGGTGTATGTCACCGACGACGGGGCGGAGACCGACCTTGATCTCGGCCATTACGAGCGGTACACCTCCGTGGCCCTGGGGCAGCGCAACAACTACACCTCGGGCCGCATCTACCATTCGGTGATCAGCAAGGAGCGGCGCGGCGAGTACCTGGGCGGCACCGTGCAGGTGATCCCCCATGTCACCGACGAAATCAAGCGAGCCATCCTCCAGTTTGAAGGCGAGGTGGACGTGGCCATCATCGAGATCGGAGGCACCATTGGCGATATCGAAGGGCTGCCTTTTCTGGAAGCAATCCGTCAGTTCCGCACCGATGTGGGGCGCGAAAACTCCCTGTACATCCATGTGACCTGGGTTCCCTACATCAAGACCGCAGGCGAGGTGAAGACCAAGCCCACCCAGCACAGCGTCAAGGAGTTGCGCGCCATCGGCATCCAGCCGGATATCCTGCTCTGCCGTACCGAAAGCCTGCTTTCCAACGAATTGAAAGCCAAGATCTCCCTGTTCTGCAATGTGGAGAAAGAGGCGGTGATCACGGCCCGCGACGTGGACAATATCTACGAAGTGCCGCTCTGTTTTCACGCCGAGGGGCTCGACGACATCATCCTCAACAAGCTCAATATCTGGACCGGATCGCCGCGTCTGGACGCCTGGCAGGAGCTGGTCGAGAAGGTCAAACACCCCAAACGCGAGGTGGAGATCGGCATCATCGGCAAATATGTCGATCTGACCGAGTCGTACAAGAGTCTGCACGAGGCCCTGGTGCATGGGGGCGTGGCCAATGAGGCCAAGGTGCGGCTCCGCTATGTGAGCGCCGAGGAGATTGAGGACAAGGGCGCCGACGGTCTGCTGGCCGGGTGCCACGGGGTATTGGTGCCGGGCGGTTTTGGCAGCCGTGGGGTGGCGGGCAAGATCCAGGCCGTGACCTTTGCCCGGGAGAAAAAAATCCCCTATTTCGGTATCTGCCTTGGCATGCAGCTGGCGGTGATCGAGTTCGCCAGGCATATCGCCGGGATGAAAGACGCGGACAGCACCGAGTTCAACCAGCTCACCAAGCATCCGGTCATCTACTTCATCAAGGAGTGGTATGACTACCGCACCGGCAAAATCCAGATCCGCGACGAAGCCACCGACCTGGGCGGCACCCTGCGGCTGGGCTCCTATCCCTGCAAGATGGTGGAGGGCACCTTTGCTCACGCAGCCTATGGCACGGACCAGATAGAGGAGCGGCACCGGCACCGTTACGAATTCAACAACGCTTTTAAAGATGAGCTGGTGAAGCATGGCCTCATCATCAGCGGCACCTCTCCGGACGAAAAGCTGGTGGAGATTATTGAACTGCCCGACCACCCGTGGTTCCTGGGCTGCCAGTTCCATCCGGAATTTAAATCCGGCCCCATGAAACCGCATCCCCTGTTCACGAATTTCATCAAGGCAGCTCTCACGAATGCCGGAATTTAAAGGGAAAGGTGAAAGGTTAAAGGCGCAAGGCGAAGAATCCAAGTAAAACCTTTTACCTTTCACCTTGTACCTGTCTTTAACGAAGGAGAGCAAAAGTGGAGCCTGTGCGTATCCAAGATTTTTTCGAGGTCGGTCCCAACCGGCCTTTTTTATTGATCGGCGGGCCGTGCGTCATCGAATCGGCCGATCTGTGCCGTGAAGTTGCCGCTGGTCTTCAGGAGATTTGCGCAAGGCTGGGCATCTCCTACATGTTCAAGGCCTCCTTTGACAAGGCCAACCGGACCTCGCTCGCTGCCTTCCGTGGCCCCGGACTGGACGCGGGCTTGCGGATCCTGGCCGATATCCGCCGGGACTTTGGCGTGCCGGTGGTTTCCGATGTGCATGAGGTGGCCCAGGTCGGGCCGGCCGCCGAGGTGTTGGATGTTCTGCAGATCCCCGCCTTTCTCTGCAGGCAGACCGATCTGCTGGTGGCCGCGGCCAAAACCGGCAAGGTGGTCAGCCTCAAGAAGGGCCAGTTTGTCTCTCCCTGGGACATGCAACACGCGGTGAGCAAGATCAACGCGGTGACAAAAGATAAGCTGATGCTCATGGAGCGGGGCACCACCTTCGGCTACAACAATCTGGTTGTTGACATGCGTGCCTTGCCGGTGATGCGCTCCTTCGGCTGCCCGGTCATCTATGATGCGACCCACAGCGTCCAACTGCCCGGCGGGGCAGGGTCCAGCTCCGGCGGCCAGCGGGAGTTTATCCCGACCCTGGCCCGGGCCGCCGTGGCGGCGGGGATCGACGGTTTGTTCATGGAGATCCATCCCGATCCGGCCAAGGCCCTGTGCGACGGGCCCAACTCCATGCCCCTCAACGGCGTGGAGCCGTTGCTCGCCCATCTTTTGGAGATTCATACCCTTATCCAGCGGCAAGCAGCGGAAGGTGGTCCATGACCGACAGCGGCTCCTGCGGCATTCCGGGCGGCCAGTATCCTTCCGACTGCGAGGTCACCGAAGGGCTGCGTCGGCGTGCCATGTCGCGGCAGGGCCAGGAAGAGCGCGGCTATGCCTGGCGCAACTGCCTGCCGCTGGCCAAGGAGATTCGCCTGCTGCTGCTGGATGTGGACGGGGTGCTCACCGACGGCTCCATTACGTACGGTAATTCCGACACGGAGCTCAAGAGTTTCAATATCAAGGACGGTTTCGGCATCCGCCTTCTGCGGGAGGCCGGGGTGGAGGTGGGCATCATCACCGCCCGCCGTTCCGAGGCGGTGGAGCGCAGGGCCCAGGATCTGAAGCTGGCCCATCTCTATCAGGGGGCGACCAACAAGATCGAGGCCTTTGAAAAGATTCTTGCCGAGCAGAAGCTCACCCCCCAGCAGGTCGCCTACATGGGGGATGATTGGCTCGATCTGCCCCTGCTCAGCAGGGTCGGCTTGGCGGTAACCGTGGCCGATGGAGTGGCCGAGGTCAAGGCGGTTGCCCATTATGTGACCAAGCAGGCAGGAGGGAGGGGGGCGGTGCGCGAGTTGTGCGAACTGATCTTCGAGGCCAAGGGGATGCGGGAAGAGCTGCTGGCGAGGTATCTGCGATGATGACCGGTTACCGTAATATCCTCTGGCTGCTGCCCGTGGCCCTCTTGCTCTCCTGGCCGATCTGGGGCGGTGCGTTTACCAGGGCCTTGTCTCCGCGGGGCGGCATGGCCCCAAGCATTGCCGCTCCCCAAAAAATGACTGCAGTCGCCGGATTCAGCATGGAAGGGGTTTCGTTTTTCCAGCTGAAAAACGGGGTGCGGGATTGGCAGATTCAGGCCAAGCAGCTCTATTCCGGAGAGGATCAGGACAGAATGCAGCTCGTAACCGTGGAGGCGCAGGTTTTTAAGAATGCCGAGCGCAGATTTGTGATCACCGGGCAGGAAGGCGAATACAACAGCAAGAAAAAAATCCTCACCATGCGCAACGGGGTGAACGTGCAGGCCGAGAAAGGCTTTCTGATTCAATCCGACTCCATCAGCTACGATGACCAGACCCGCAGGATCACAACCCTGGCGCCGGTGCAGATTACCGGCAAGGACATGGACATCCACGGCAAGGGGATGGTGTATGACATGCAGAAGGATGCCTACGATGTCAGCGGTCGGGTGAAGGTGGATATCAAGTAGGGCGGCACAAGAAAAAAGGAAAAAGGTAGCGCGTGAAAGACATTCCCTTGAAAGAACGGATCATCCTGGCCCTTGATGTGGAAACCCCGGAGCAGGCCAGGGAGCTGGTGAAGAAAACCGAGTCCCATCTGGGCTTTTATAAGGTCGGGTTGCAGCTCTTCATGGCCGACTGGTTCCGGACCGTTGACTGGCTGGTTGACCGGGGCCACAAGGTGATGCTTGATCTCAAGTTTTTCGATATCCCGGAGACGGTCAAATTGGCCGTGGCCCAACTGAGGAAACACGGGGTGAGCCTGGCCACTGTCCACGGCAACGACCAGATCATCCGCGCGGCCCTTGAAGAAAAAGGCGACATCAAGCTGCTGGCCGTGACCGTGCTCACCAGCTTTGGCGAAGATGACCTGCGGGCCATGGGCATGACCCAGTCCATCGAGGATCTCGTCTATTTTCGGGCCAAACGGGCCCTGGAGCTGGGCTGTGACGGGGTGGTCTCCTCCGGCCTTGAGGCGGCCCGGTTGCGCGACGGACTTGGTGAAAAGCTGCTGTTGGTTACGCCGGGGATCAGGCCTGGGGCCAATGTGCTCGACACGGCCGACGACCAGACCCGGATCATGACCGCCGGTCGCGCCATCCAAAGCGGCGCCGATCAGGTGGTTGTGGGCCGCCCCATCTCCAAGGCCGTTGATCCCATCGCGGTTATCGACGCCATGCAGCAGGAGATTGCCCAGGCCATCCGGTAAGGCAAGAGCCTGACAGGCAACCTGGGCCTCAGAATTTCCTCTCCTCCCGTTTTTTCGCCTAGAGAACAGTGGTTTATTTTCGTGCGCGAGAAACATCCATTTGCCCCAAAGTCAACCACGACAAGCATCCTGGACACAACTTCCCCCCTCCCCTTTACATCCAGTTTCCCAAGGCGTATTGTAATTAAGATAAGAAGTCAAAATAACCTGATAACAGGAGGAAAAGCCATGCACACCAAGGAAGAACTGTGCGAAAAGATCAAGGCGGTTTTTCCGGAGATCGGCACCTGCGGCATCGACCTCAAGGTTGATTACGACAAGCAGAACAAGGCTTGGGTTGTTGATCTCAAGAAGGACCAGCACGAACTCAAGACCTTCCTGGAGGATTCCGAAGCGCAGCAGTGCATGGACGGCAAGCAATGCGTGTCGTTGGGGCTGCAGATCGGTCAGCTCAGAAAGAACATCGAACAACTGTAGCAGGCCCTTTCCGGTGGATAAATTAGGAGAAAACGGATCGTTCCTCTTCCTGGAGGACAAAAAAGGAGGTGAGTCCAGAAAACATACTGCATGTTTCATGATGCGGGCCAGTCACAAGCTGACGACTTCAAACAGAGGGGTGAAGCCATGGACGTTAAGGATTATTGCAGGAATGTGGATACGGAACTCACGGCGTGGAAAGCAAAACTGGGCGGTTTCAATGACCAAGTGCAAAAAGCGCAGCATGATGCTGCTTGAAATCGAAAGCGTCCGGGGTGAACAACTCAGCGGGGCACCTGAAGCCCAACGACTTGCGCGGTCGGGTATTC
>Ga0172380_10001758_pt1 | contig 36676 bp, 50 predicted proteins | sample Leawe162metaG_FD_119747 | JGI IMG/M metagenome (GOLD analysis project Ga0172380, IMG submission 119747) | Leachate microbial communities from a municipal landfill in Southern Ontario, Canada - Leachate well 162 metaG | ecosystem: Engineered > Solid waste > Landfill > Unclassified | place...
CCAGGAATCTCTTGAGCCTGGCTAGGTCGTGGTCGCTTCTAATGACTTGCCAGAAGTTGATTAGCTCCTTATTCAAATCATTCACCACTTCACTGACGCCTTCGCACGGCTTGGCAAACAGCACAGCACCGCCACCGAAGAACGGCTCCACGTAGTGCTTATGGGGTGGCATCAGTTCGATAATTCGCTTGGCTAGATATTCCTTGCCGCCGTGATATTTGATTGGTCGCGTGCTTTCCATCGCTTCTCTTTCGTGAGTTTATAATCCGCCCGCCCTGCTCGTGCGACTGTGACACGAGCAAGGCAAGCGGTACTTTGAACCAAGGCGACAAGCCCTGGGAAACACCTGCTACGCTGCTTCCTTACGTGCTAACTCGCCCCTCAAAATCACAACGCCTGCGGGGGCAGAAATTCCGAGCTTCACGCGCTCACCCTTGATTTGCGTGAGGGTGATTACGATGTCTTTGCCGATGGTGATTTGCTGGCCTTCTTTTCGACTGAGTACAAGCATTGGGAATCCTTTCCTGGGGGTGGTGGTTAATTACTGGGCTTCGAGATAAACCTTTCCATCACCTTCGCGAATCAACTCAATGAACCTTGCGAGCGTCGTGCCCGCCTGAACGCAAATCTTCTTGTCGGAACTCCAAGAGCTAGACCGAAGCCAAGCAATTGCACCTGCATTGATTTGCTCCACGCTGAATGGGCTGTTGCTGTGCCCGTCGCATGGGGCATCAAAACTTCCCTCCCATGCAACTTGAACAATCTCCCAAGGCTCGATGCCTTTCGCCTTGTCGTGGTCGCGATATTCGTATGGTCGCTCTGCGTTGTGTTCGTAGGGGGCATCGTCCCAATCATCGCCCCATTGCTTGTCGAGTGGCTGCGTCGTGAAGAACGCCCATGATCCATCGACATAGCAAAGTGCGGCTTTCATCTGGGCTTCCGTCACGGTTTTTCTCCCCTTGTTAGTTAGTTACTTCCCCTACCACGACTCGGCACCATTACCGAGCGGGTCATCTCCTAAACTTCCTTGCACCGGTTCAACCGGTTAGATTCCTGCGAAACCTTGCATCCATTCGTCCCTGGCTCTGGTTCCTTCCAGATAAAAACAGAAGCTCTCCGAACTTCCTGACCAGTAAGCCTGATTGCCTTCGCTGTACGCTGCTGACCGTGTGTGGGTGGAACAAAGGAAGGCGAGGAGGGCGGGGATCATTGCAACCTCGTAATGCGATTCACCTGAACTGGTTCCAGGTGATTGCCTTCGTAGCTGTACTGAAACAGGTACGCATCTTCGGGCGTCTCTAAATAGAAATCCTTCAGCACGCGCACTGCTTGGAAGCCTTGTGCTTTGAAAAACAACTGCGCCTCTAAGTTCCCTTCCCGCACTTCCAGCATGATGCGAGTGCGACGCCCAGCGGATAACTTGCTGATGAGCTTCTGAACCATCGCAGAACCTACGCCCAAGTGACGCATGGCAGGATGAACGGCGAAGTTCAGAATGTGCAAGCCTTGCTTGTGGAGTTCGTAAATCATGTAGCCGATAACTTGCTCGTCAAATTCTGCAACCATGCCGATACAATTACGTTGACGTAGGCAGCGAATGAAATCTTCCTCGCACCAGCAAAACTCGAAGGAAGCATTCTCAATCGCCAATACTGACGGAAAGTCTTTGTGGATTAGCCAGCGGATATGTGGGCGTATCTTGGTCATCGCTCGATTCCTTTCGCCTTGTATACTTCCCAGCCCTTCACGTTCTCCCGCTTGAACCGCCACGTTCTTCTTGGTTCGTTGTCATCCAGGAACACCCACCGACTACCTTCGATGCACAGGAAGTTACCACTCATCGTTTTCGTTGCCGCATGATGGAAGGTGAGTTTGATGCGCTGGCCGGGGGCGGGAGTCATTTCGATTTTCCCATCATTGCCATCGCTGCTTTGAGAGACTGACCATTACGAATTGTCGTTACCTTCGGAATCCATACCGTAAAGAGATTGCACTGCACGCATCTAACTTGACGGTGCGTTCTACCGGACCGCTTTGCCAATTCGTGCCATTCGCAATAGCCCATTTTTCTGTCGTCGAAGTAGTGGCAACAAATATCAACGATGCGCAGAAAGACGATTTCGTTTCCATGCCTGTCGTAGGCTTTTGCGAAAGCTAGTTCACTCATCGCCAGTCCCTCCGTTGCTGTTGCTTCTTCTCGCTCAACCGACAATCCGCACACAACCTCATGCGCACCGTGCCAAGTGTGCCCTTGTGCCCGCACTTGAACCGTACTGGGTCTTTGAATCGAATCACGCCGATAGAGGACCAGACGTAGGCTGTTTGGTCTTGCTGGTTGGTGACGCTGGATGCGTGGCTCATGCTAATGCTCCAGTTCCAAATTGCCGATGGTCAGTTTCGTGCCAGGTGCTTCATCGCGTCCGCTGACGTAGCGCTTGCTTGCCGCTGCATAAACTGCGACTTGCGCGTCATCGTTCCAAGCAATGCCTTTCAAGGCATCGAGACATCCCTTAACCGTGTTATCCAAATCAGGTCGGGCGGTGTGAAAGTGCGGGGCTGTTGCTTTCAAAACGTCGCTGTTCTTTCCGGTGCCATAGTGATTCGCTGGTCGTGGAAAAATGAACTCAACTGCAATGAATACCGGTCCAGTGAGCGGCGATTGCATCTTCTCGGATACCACTTGCCGCACGGTTGCCTTGAAGGCGTGGATGGGGTGGCTCTTTGGGGCGTCGTGCATTCGGGCATGTCCCTGAAAGGCAACTGCTCGAGCGCGTGGTTGGGCGATGGGGATGGATGGGATGGAAAAGATGTAGGTCATTACCTGCCTCCGTGCTGAAGTCCCAATGTGTAAGCCGCGCGAGCAACGTCGTATGCCGTCACTGCCGTTGATGCTTTGCCCATGATGAAATTCAAACCTTCGATGTCAAAGAACTCCGCCGAATCTTGCTGGGCTTTGTAAACGAGTTGGGTGGCAATATCGCTGCCCTGAATCCGCTCATGGCAAGACCGACAAAGAGCCAACCACGCGAACCGATTACGCAACGCCTTCTCACGACTCGCCCCGGCTGCGATCTCATGGCAATCCGTCGCTGGTTGACCGCAGACACAAAAGCGAATCTCCGCAACGTAGGCTCGCCTGGCTGGGGTGGTCTCGCGTTTCAATTTCGATGCTCGCTTTGATATGGGTTTGAGCCGGGAACGCTTCAGGGGTTTGGTGGAGCGGGTGAGGGGCGAGCGTTTCATTTGGTTGGCACCCACTTCGCCGCGTTGCCTGCATTCGCCCATCGTTCTACGAGTTGCTTTTCCAGGTCCGAACGCTCCATCTCGACTCTCGACCATTTGTGTTTCCACTGGCAGTTTTCTGGCGGCTGCTGAATCAAGTTCACCCAGTTGGAATCGAGTGGGCACAATCCGAGTTTTTGATTGCCTTCGGTAAATCCAAAATGCAGGCGTGTGATTGCGAAGTCTCTTTGCCCGTCAATGTCGAGCGGTTCAGCCAGCCAGCCGATTGCGGGTGCCATGTCGCCCGCGATGGTCAAGGAAACTGAAATCCAAGTCGGATCGTCGCCCAACAAAATCACCGGCTCATTGATGCCTGATTGAATAATCTTCTGAATTGCTTCGTCCCATTGTTCGATGCGATGGAAGGGCTTCACTTCTACAAGTGAAGGTCGATAACCAAGAACAAAGTCAGGTATGTACCCGTGTCGCTCTGTGGGTTCGTAGCCCCAGTTCCAACCGCAGAGGTCAAAGAACATCGCCCACTTCGCCTCTAATCGAGAGCGGAACTCAAACGCCCGATAGGCAGTTTGGATAGCACCGAAATGTTTCAGTTTGCTTGGTTCAGTAGTCATCGAATGAACTTTCATAGTTGGGCATATCCTTTGCTCTCTCTTCCGTGAGCATCTGCCGGGAGGGTTCGATGCGACACTTCACGGTTGCCTCTTTGATTCCACGGTTGCGATTCTTGGCGACGAAAAGTAAAAACTCATTCGGTGGCAAGTTGCTTTCGATGCGATGGGGCCACACCAGAAACAGAATTACGTCCGCGTCCTGTTCAATCTGACCACTCGCCCGCAAGTCGCTGGTCTTGGGTACGAACTTCGGGCGCTTCTCAATTTCGCGACTGAGTTGGGCGAGCAAGATCAACAGCACATCGTTCTGCTTGGCACATGCCTTGAGCATCTTGCTGGCATTCGTTACGCGGTCGTATTCGGAGCGACCTTCAGAGCCAAGCAACTGGATATAATCCACGATGATGCGTTTCACGCCTTGCGCCGCGTACTTGGCAATCTGCTGGCACACAACTTCCACCGTGAAACATTCTTCCAGCACCGTGCATTCAGCCGACGTTTCCCGATACCACCGCAAGACCTCTTCCAGTTCCGTTTGTTCGCGCGTCCAATTCTCTTCGGGAACGTCGCTCATAAATTGCAACATGCGTTTGCCGAGTGCCATCGCTGCCATCTCTTCGCTGACCACCAGGCACTTGTGCCCCTGCCTTGCCCACTCGTGGACGCATTGCATGGCCACCATCGTTTTCCCGTGCGAAGGGCGAGCCGCGAGAATCACCACCTCGCCACTTGCCACACCGCCGTTAAGGGCTTTGTCCAAGCCGGGGATTCCAGTTTTGATTAAGACTTCCTTGCCGCTGCGGAGTGATTGCAAATACTTGGCGGCAGCATCGGCTAGCGAAATGGATTTGGGTCCGCTCTCCTCAACAGCCGGTTGAATCGGCTCTGGTTGAAAAGTTGCCGGACTCCATTCCGGCGTTGCCTCATCAAGATCAAATAACTTTTCCACCGTGCCGCCCGCGTCCAGCCAGTCGCTTACGTCGCCCTTCAGCGGCAAGTCAGGCAGCACCAGCACGCGCACCGATTGAGCAATGCCATGCAGCGAACTTGCGACCTTGTTGGCGTGGGCGCGTCCCTTGTCGTCGTTGTCAGGCAAGATCGTGACGTTCCGACCAGTGAGGTAAGCCGCGTGCTCCTCGCACCACTTTTCCGCGCCGCCTGCGTTGGTCGTGGCAATCAATCCGAGTGCCGCCAGCCGGTCGCAATCCTTCTCGCCCTCGCAAATGAAAACTTGTGAGTCAGGATTTTGCACCAGGTCGGTCAGCCGGTACGGAACCTTTGCCACGCCGCGCAAATCCCACAACCAGCCCTCTTGTCCATCCGGTTTCGGTCGCCGCTGGCGGAAGTCTTTCGGCTCGTATCGCACGACCTGAAACAGCAAGGTTCCTTCCGCGTCACGGTAGGGGTAGTTTGCCACCTCACGCTTCGGGGTTGGTTTGCTAGACCCATTCACGCCCAAGTGCTCGGCCAGTCGCTGAATCGTTTCTGGGAATGTCCAGCCAGTTGCCCACTGAATCGCCGCTACGCCGTCGCCGTTCGCCTTGTTGAAGCACTGGTTGCAAAATACCGCCCCCGATTCGTCGAAGTCATTCAGCGCCCTGAAGCGATCCGTGCCGTGGCACTTCGGGCAAGGGTGGTTCTTGCGGTCGAGCGATTCAGCCGGGATGCCAGCCATGCTTGGCAGGATGGAACCCCAGCGACCTGAAGCGGCAAGTTTGACTTGGGCGAGTTCGGCCATCAGTCGGGACTCCAATCAAGCAAGTCCTGATCGGTGGGAACTCGACTCACGGCAACCGCTGGCATGTCCTCTGGCTTCGGTTCAAACACCCCTTGCCACTGGCTGGCAGTGGACTTCTCGAGCGCCACAACCGCCTTGTCGATGCCCCACGCGGCAAGTTTCTTCAGCACCGCCTTTTCAGCCGTGGGGGTCATCGGCTTGCGAATCTCTTTTCGCATCTGCCGGAACTCTTCCAGGGTTTCCTTGAACACGGTTGTGTTTAAGTTTTCTGGAATCACAACCGGCGCAGCCGGTGTTTCTTCTTTCCTTATTACTTTCTTTCCTTCTTTAGTTGTGCGCGTTGCTTGTTCGTTGGTTGTTGGTTGGTTGTCCGTTGGTTGTTCGTTGCTTGTCCGCATCTCCTTTTTGTTTGGTTGGTAAGTGTCGTACTTAACAACACTTACGAGCGTGCAACGGTTGTTCACATTTTGCAGTTTTAGGCAGCCCATATCCTTCAGCGCCATGAGCCAGCGCCAGACAGTTGACTCTGCCGGTGTTTGCACTTCTCGCCTGTCGGTCTTGGGATACAGTGCTTCGTGTAAGGATTTTCGACCGCAGATGAATGAGCCTCGCGGAATGCTGATCGGTGTGAACGTGCCTGGAATAGTCCAATCCTTCGGCTTCCAATTTGCCGTCAATAGGCAATAGATCCACAAGCGACATAACCCGTCGTGGTTCATAATTGGATGCTCTAAGAGCTTCCTGTGCAGGAATATCCAGTCACCTTCCAAGCTACTTACCCTTCCAAAACTTCAAGCACTTCGGGCACCAGAACATTCTCAACTTGAGCGAATAGCAGCAGGTCAACTTGCACGTCCGGCACTTCATCTACCCCTCCACCGATCCACCCAGGGCGATTCCCAGGCGACATAGAGCAGAACTAGGGTAAAGGCGATGGACGCGACTAGGGCGAAGTGTGGGGGCATGGTTACTCCTTAGAACCAACTTGACATGAGAACAAACGCATCCCGTCCTGTGCGTGTCGGTCGCACTCGATTGACTTCAACTAATCGAAACTGCTGGGCGATTAGCTCGTGTACTCGTGGCCGAACTGTATTGCCGATAATCCCAGTCCCCACTTCGATTTCATCCCGCGTAGCCCCGCCGCTCTCGTGGACGAACATCAAGATTCGTTCCCGGTCGATGGCTGCTTTCTTGGGGGATTGAGAATCGGCAGCAGCGATGCTTGTTGGGGTGGAGTTGTGGGGGCGGTCGAAGTCGAGTTCGGTTTGCATGGCTACTCACCACCGAATTCAAACATTCCCTCGTTAATATTCGCGATAGCTTTTGCATGGAGTTTTGTTAGGGCCTCAATGGAGGGCTGAACATTCTGAATCATCACCCCGTCCGACCATGCCTTGAGGCACGAGTAGCCCTTGCTCATCATGCCGTAGATGTTTTCTGCACCAGCCATTTGGCTGTGAAGGCGACGGTCTGACATGTGTTCCGTCAGTGCCTGGATTCCATCACGGAGCTTGCCTTCCTTCTTGCCAGAATCTTCATCGAATCCCTTGAAAAACGAGAGCAATGTTTCCTCTGCAAAAGAGCGGCTGGCAATGGCGACCATGGCAAGCGCAACGAGTCCTGATCCCTTGAATTTGCGTTTACTGAGTCCGAACGAATCCAGTTCCGAAATTGCATTCCGCCACTTCCTGATAAGCTCGTATTCACTTTCAGATGCGGAAAAACCACCAGATCGCAAGAAATGCGCGGTCTTGAGTGCGGTCCCAAAGTCGCCATTCTTTAACAGGCCACTACTCAGAACCAAGTTGCATTCGCGGCAAGCCCCGTGGATTCGGTCGCCGCTCAATTCAACGGCCTGCTGATTATCAAAATGCGTGTAGAGTTCTGCGGCTTCGTCGAGAGAAAGCACCGCATAGCACGACACGAGCAATCGCTTTGGTCGCTCCAGAAGCTCCCTCTCCCACAGATAGGCGCGAGTATGTCCATCTAGTTTACATAGCGGCTTACCTTTGATCGCAGCAATCGCAACGCTGTCGTGAGTGGGTGAATATGCTGCAAGATGCTTCAACTTCGCACGTTTAGCGTGTCGCTCTGTGTCGCGTTGTCGTGGGTTGTCTGCGATTCTGATAAAGTCGTGAACCGACATTTCTATGACGCTGAGTTGACCGACTTTCATAGTTCCATCTCCCCTTAAGGTTGTTAGTCGCACAATTCGACAGAAGCAAAGCAAGCTCCAAACTTAGAAAACACCTGGCAAAACTTATCTGCCTCATCCCCGAAATAGATAACCGCCTGCCCCTGCAATGGAGCCCCTGGATTGCCTTGCTGATCCAAGAACCGAACCCTCGCAGCCGGAAAGCACACCGCGTAACTTTCCTTCAGCATCTCTTGGCACCATGCCGTTTCGGTGGCATTGTTCACAAGCACAGCGGCCTGCGTGATTTCGCCGGAAAGAAACTTTTCGACAACCGCACGAGAGAAGTTCGCAATGAGCGGCTGAGCATAAGGCGGGTTCATCCAGACATTCCCGGCCCATTTTTTTGTTAGCCCGTCATCCTCTTTCGTGAAGAACCGGCTGGCCTTGACTGTCTTGTTTGCGATTGCACTTGATGCGGGGTCGGTGTCAATGCTGCCCATCACTTCGCGGGCAGCGCCGATGAACTCGACCGGGGTGTACCATTCGTTCTCGCCAGAATTGTTTGAGACGTGCGCGGTCTTGGCTTTGCCGGTGACTTGCAGGAATGCTTCATTGATGCTGATCGCACCAGAGCGAAGGTCGGCTTTTGTTTCTTCGCTGGCAGTCTCTTGAATCTTTTGCACGCGAGAGATTGTGTCGTGAGATACGCCAGCGAGCTTGGCAATCTCTTGGCGGGTTTCGATGGGCTTGATACATTCCGCAGAATTCTGCGGAATGTCAGTGCGTGTTCCTTGATTTGCCTTCGCCTGCTTCGCAATCGACTCTTGCGCACGTAAGGCAAGTTCAGCGCGAACGAAGGCAGATAGATTGCGTCGACCGAACTGGTTGCGAATGATCCATTGAATCGCATCTTCGCGGTCGGTGAACTCGCGCTGCACAACATCGAAGTCGATTCCCAGCCGAGCGCAAATTTCGTATCGGTTGTGGCCGTCGACCAGAATCGTTCCCCACAACACCAGTGGATCGCGGCAACCGTCTGCGATTAGATTCGCTTCAAGCTGAGTCCGCTCCTCGGTTGAAAGTGGCGGAATGAGAGATTGAAAATCGGGGTCGATTTCAATGCGCGTAGAAATAGGCGCAGACGCTTCCATACCAATGCCTCCAGTGCCCTTGAATCAATTCAAGGTCCAGTCCGTGAAAATCGATTTACGACTACCGATGCCCGGTGAAGCCGTGCCCTAAATACAGAAACCCGATAGGCACTAGACGGTCGCAATCCACGACCGATAGGAAGTGCCGCATTATTTCAGCGGCTGATTAGTTGCAATCTGAAACTAGGTTTCAGCGATGCAAATAAAAAAACCGCCACTCGTTTCTTGACGAGAGCGGTTCTAACAGAATCGTTACTTCATTGCAAGTGGAACTACGCAGATTTTTTTCTGGTTGGCAATTCTCGACCGAGAATGTAGTCAGCAGTGACGCCGAATGCGTCAGCGATCTTCGATAGAACGCTGGCTTTTGGCTCTGTTTCTCCGCGAACGTAGCGAGATATTCTCATTTCGTTCTCGTTGCAAGCGTCTGCCAGTTCCACTTGGCTCATGCCATTGGAGTCGAGGAGTTCACGGAGGCGGTTAGCAATTGTCATGCGACATTTCTTTTCTGCGGACGTTGGCATTTACGATGCTCCTTTGGTACTATCAGAAAAGTTAGAAAATGTCAATAAGGCAGGTGTGTCAAGAAACGATGGCGAACCAAAGATTTCTGGCCATGCCTCACGACATGACCCACCTGCCGTGTAAAAAAATGAGCTACATTTTTCGAGGTCCGCGCGACTTGACTCGAACAAGCACGGTGTTGCCACCACCAGCCCCTCAAGCTGGCGCGTCTACCAATTTCGCCACGCGCGGGAATAACCGCTACAAATTACCGGAGAAACACGACCTAGTTGCCTTTTGAAACTCAGCCCTCAACTGACTAAGATTTTGCAACAACTTGGGGGAGAAGCCCGCAAGAAAAGTTTTCACCCCTACGCAATCAGGGGAAAGCCAGCCCGTGACGCACACAAAACATAGTTATTCCTGCTATACCGCAGCCTCCCAGCTTGGCACAAATTGCCGATCTGTGAGAGTCAATCGTGGACTGCGCCACGTCGAGCCGCTTGGCAATCTCGCGCGTCGAGAAGTCTTGCGCGATGAGCACCGCAATCTCAATCTCGCGCGGGGAGAGGTGAATTTGCGGGATGGGGATCGAGTGCCCGACGATTGCCGACTGTCCCTCAACTGGCACTGGATGAAAGGTCGTGTGATACGACCGATGCGCGCCGTTGTGTTCTGCTGTAGCCGTGAAAGTAATTGGCTTTCGTTTCAGCAGCGCATGAGCAAAGCCATTGATAGCCGCATCGTCGCCAGGCTTGGAGAAGCTGAAGATATTTTGCCCGATGATCTGGTCTTGAGTGATTCCCAGAACGGGGTCAGTGCGACTAATCCAGAGCACTTTCCCAGTAGCATCGTACACGGTTACAAAATCAATCATGCGTGCGATTTCTCCATAGCAAAAGGCACTAGTTAGTATCGGTATACAGCCGCCGCAGATTCCATAATAAGACAATAGTTTCGTCTATTTTTTCAGTGGCAACAGGTTGGTAAGTTGGTTTAGATACGGAGCAGTTACCCGCACGGATGCTCACCCAATGTCGGGAGAGCGAAATGGAACTAGGAACTTTTTTCACGGAGGTTTACAAAACCGAAAAGCAGTTGCGGCCAAGGAGTGTGCAGCAATTGGAAATCACCATCAGGCTGTTCGAGCGCTGGCATGGCAAGCCGGTCATTCTGTCTGACTTGAACGCCCCGCTGCTCAATAAGTGGCTGATGGAATCAGAGGGACTTGTTGCCCCGAAAACCATTCGCAACAGGCGGGGCGACATTCTGGCGATATGGCGTTATGCCGCAGAGGAACATGGGCTGTGCATTCCGCCCATTGATCGGCGGATTAGAGCTATCGCAGTACCGAAACAAATACCGGAAGCCTGGACGATTGATGAGATGAAAGCCATCATCGGCGCGACAAAAACAATCCCAGGTTATTACCAATGCGGGGTGAAGTGCGCCGACTGGTGGGAAGGATTCGTGCGCGTCGGTTACGATACGGCTCTGCGATTGTCCGATCTGCTTTCCCTGCCCGTACATATCGGCGGGATGTTCTGTGTCATCCAGTCGAAAACACAAAATGCGATCACCTGCCAGCTTCGCCACACGACTTTAACCGTACTTGACCGAATGCGGACCCCCGCCCGAACTTCGCTGTTTGAATGGTCCCTGGATCGCACCGCCCTCTGGCGACATTGGCGAGACTTTATTCTAGTGCCAGCCGGTTTGAAGTCTGGGCACCGGGAAGGCCCACAGAAGCTACGCCGCACATCGGTCAGTCATCTGGCAGCCATTAGCGAACATGCAGCACAAAGGCACCTGGGGCACTCCACGCCGGGGCTGGCGCGTCGGCATTATATCGACCCGCATATCGCAGACGGGCCGCAGCAAATGCCACCGGAAATAACTTAGTTGTATTTTACAACTTTCTTTGCCATACCCTATTGCAAGGGCTAACAAATATGTTAGACTCTCCCTTGTCAAGAAACGTATGGCACCTTCTCCCCCGCCCGGCAGCCTAACCCCCTGCCGGGCTTCTGGGATGGGTGCTCCGAAAATCTACCGGAGAGCAAACCCATGTCCGTGATTACAGCCCACATTGACCAGCCCTGCCCCACCCCCAATCAGCAAACCGTAATTGACATGGCAGACGCCATGCAATCGCTAGCCCGCGATGTTACCCGCGAGACAGCCGCCGATTGCATCGTCAAGTTTGACCACCCAGGGGGCGACTACGGCACTTGGCGAATTGCCATCGAAGCCCCAGTGGAACGCGGTGATATGTGGCTGGCAGACGCCCTGATTTACTTACTCGCCACGCTCAAGATGAAGGGCGTCGAGCCTTGTCAGTCGAGCAAGGAGCTACTGGCCACGCTGGGGAGTTTCTAGGTCGTTTCTGCGCAAGATGGCGATGCAACCAATGGGAGAGACATTGTGAACGATCAAGACGAAACAGGCTCTGAACTTGCCCTGGCTGATGACCAGCCACGCGAACAATCCAAGGCGCTAGCTGACCTACGCTCGCACGCGATGGCAACCACGCCGGAAGCCATGCGGCACGCCCTGGCGGAATACTCGCTGCGGCGCAATTCCTTTCGCGTCTGGTTGCGAGAGCAGCTTATCGAAGGGGTTCACTTTGGATTCCCGCCCGGCTGTGAACCGAAGGGCAACGTGAATCCCAAGCAGTGGGTTTCCAAGCCTTCACTCTACCAGAGCGGAGCAGACTTCGTGGTTGACCTGATGGGGCTGCGATCTGAGTACCAGCCCGATATGGATGGTTGGGTTATGGCAGGTTCCATCCAGGGCTGTTTCGTCTACAAGTGCGAACTCTTCTCCCGTGCGAATGGCGAACTCGTAAGCGAGGGTCGTGGCTCGTCTCGTGTCGGCGGAAAGCGAGACACAAACGGTGCCGTCAAGATGGCCATGAAATGCGCCAAGGTGTCAGCGGTCATCAATGCTTACGGGCTGTCCGACCTGTTCACGCAAGACCTTGAAAACCCTCCCGACAAAGAGGAACACGAAGTGCCGGGCAAGAAAACCGACGCCACGAAAACACAACCCCGTGGCAAACGAGTTACCCCAGACCAATTGAAAGCCGTCTGCGTCCGCTACCGCACTTGGATTACCAATGACACGCTCGTAGCTCCCACCCCAGAGGCTTTAGCAGAGTACGCATCGCAAGCCACTGGAGCGGAGTTTACTGCTGGCACAGTTCTCAAGTCCGACAACTGGACGCAAGAACTGCTCAAGAAATTCTCGGATGAAGTAGCGAAGCACGAACCACCGGAGGGAATGTAATGCCACCCGCTAAGCCATCCAAGGAAGAAATGGCCAAGACAATCGATTCCTTTTCGCCCCTGGAAGTATTCGGCCCGGAAGTGCTCGACCGCTCGACGCTGGAACAGTGGGCAACCTGCCCGATGCAAGCCCGGCTGATTGCCACCGGAAAGGTCAATCACTTCAGCGCCATCGCTAACTCAGGTGAGGAAGTCCACGTAGCGTTCTCAGAGGCTCTTAAAGCGTACCTTGGCTCGCATGGTCAAATGTCACCAGCCGAGTTAGCCGACGAAGCCAGGAACAATCTCCGCATGGCCAGACCGGACGTGCAGCCCGATGCCATCCGTGGTGCGCAGCGAGCGGTGTACGACTGGGCGAAGTTCATTTCCGCCAAAGCCCCCTCCAGCTTCATGGCGTTTGATGGGGGCGAAGGCGACTTGTGCGGGCAGTTGTCGTGGGATGCAGGGGGAGTGATCGTGACGAGCGAATTGGACTTACTCACCAGCGGCCCCGGCTCGCCCGAACTGGTTTACCTCGACGACTACAAGACGGGCCACAAGATGCATTCCGCCGCCGATGTGGCGAACTCATTTCAATTCCAGCTTCATGCCGTGCTGGTATTTGAGAACTTTGAAGCGGTTCAAGCTGTCTCCGTATCTGTCTGGAATACGCGCACCAATCGCCGGACGTACCGTCACCAATTCGAGCGACGCGACAGCGACAGCTTCAAGGGACGCATCAGCGGGGCATTGTCGCAGTATTACAACTACAACCACCTGCCAATCGAGCGAGTACCGACATGGCCGGAGCAAGTGAAGTGTAGCTTCTGCGATGCCTGCCAGGCTTGTCCGCTCCCGTTCACGGGACAGCCGGAAGATTCCCCAGAGCAGATGGTTGACCGGCTCGTCGTGCTGGAAGAATCAACCAGCCGCATTAAAAAGACGCTCAACAAGCTGGTAGATGAAACCGGCTTGGATATTCTCACCGCGAACGGCAACGCTTACGGCACACGCAAGCCGAAAGAACGCAAACCAACCAAGTCAATTTACAAACCCATTTCCAATGAGGAACCCGAAGATGGTCAAGACGACGGAACAGCCGACTGAGGAAGTTGCAGCCGTGGATTTCGACGCACAAATCGCCGCGTTAAATCTGCAAATTGCCGAGTCGCTTTCCAATGAGAAGCTAGAGCAAGAGAGCAACCACAAAGCCTACTTGGACGCCAAGCAAAAGACGCGCCGACGCTTCACTAGCCTGCGCTATGAGCTTTCCGATGCGGTCGTGGCGCTGGACAAGGAAAAGCGGGAAGCAGCGAAAGCGAAGTAACCCCCACCCCCCGTTCCTGGTGCGGTCCGATACACCGCTGACAGGTCCAGGGGCGGGGGCAGGGGATTTTGACTAACAACCATGCGATTACACCCCTGCCCATTGCTACACGGCTTTGTTCACTTGTCCTTAGCCGTTGAGTCGCAAGACGGGCTTTGGGCAGGGGATTTTAACCACCCCGCCCAGCGTGGCTTAACCCTAAGAGGAGAGAGGCGATGACATTCGACACAGAAAAGACAGTTGGCGGGATCAAGATACGAGGACTTAACTACCGGGAGGACAGAGGGTGCGTGCCTTGGATTGGCGAATATTTCAAGGACAGTCGGTGGCATATCTGCTGCTGGAATTCAAGCGGACGATATTACGACAGCGGAACTTACGAACTTGACCTCATCCCGCTCGCCCCCACAGTCGCCCCCGCACTCGACTGGGGTAAGCCTGTACAAACCGAAGAGAATGAACCGCTGATCCATCTTGGCGCAATCCCGCGCGACCGCCTGGGGAATACTCGTGTGTGCTACGAACCAGACAGCGAGCTATTCGTTCGATGTCGAGAGGACGGCGCTAGAAGCGAAGGGTGTGACATCATCAACGTCCCGCCACCGCCTCCCGCCCCGCGCACCGTGACGGTGGAACTAAGAGCCAAGGAAATGCGGCACGGAATCGTGATTGATGTCTTTAGTGAGGACGGCTTGGCAAATTCCATCGGATTCGTTTGCCGCTCTGACAGAGACGCAAACGACGGCTGGCAAACCCTCTCCCTCCCCCTGCCCGAGAAGGACTGATGATGGACGCGAAACAAGACCTAGAGTGCTGGCGATGCGGTTCCGAAGAAAAGAACTTCGCATTGCCATCGCACCCAGACGGTGGCGGAACGATCTGCCATGAGTGCCACGAGAGGATTTACGCAACTAGGGAGGAGCGAATGCCAGAGCTTGGCACCTACGAATTCAACGACGCTGTGACCGCACTGGCACAGTTTAAGACCGACTCGACCAAGCACATGGAGCGGGACGAACGGGCAATCGGTGTTGAGACAATGCTTTCCGATTTGCTTCAACTTGCCAAGAACAATGGCTGTATCGCAGCAGCATGGGCTTATGAACTGCTGACGACGATTGCCAAAGCGGACCTTGAGAAGTTACCGGCTGAACTGCTGGTTGACTCTCCCGCTTGACCCCCGAACAAACGACCTAACCCCCGAAGGAAAGGAATTGCGACCGATGATCATATCACACACAACCACGATTCACGCGACATGCCCGTTTGGATGCTGGGACTATTACCAAGTCACCTATCGCCCAACGGTGTTTATCACTGCCGAGGATTTTCAATTGGCTTGTGATGCGGTTCGCGGCAAGGAAATGTACCAAGAGAAGCTGGCTGAATTGCTGGCGTCTTATCTTCTTGACGGTGAGTTGATCGTAACCGGAATGCACGGAGCAAACACCAATACGGTCGTAACCGTTGAATGCGGAAAGGGTTCGCTGGCAGCATGAAGCACTACCACGGAACACCTTTGGGCGGAAAGCGATTCGACGGACCGGCGTTCGTGCGCGGTCGATTCGTACTCATTCCCTGGAAGCGTCCAGAGGATTTGGAAATGTCGCTTTGCAATGCTCGCGGTGTGATCGTGGACAATTCAGCGTTCTCTTTCTGGACCAATGGCGAGCAGCCGAACTGGAATGATTACATCAAATGGTGTGCTGGCTTCGCTCGCCATCCGCGCTTCGAGTGGGCACTGATTCCCGACGTGATTGATGGAAGCGAAAAAGACAACGCGGACCTGATTAGCCTCTGGGATAAGAAAGCCTACCACCCCATCCGAATTGAAGGCTGCCCTGTGTGGCACTTGCACGAATCATTTGCTCGGCTGGAAATGTATCGGGACCGCTATCCACGGGTGGCAATCGGCAGTTCTGGACAGTGGCCAACTCCCGGCGTGGGCGATTGGTGGAACCGGATGAATGATGTTTTCGACGTGCTGTGCGATGAGGATGGTTTCCCGCGAACGAAGGTCCACGGGCTGCGAATGCTCAATAGCAAGATCGTGACGACCTACCCATTTGCAAGTTGCGATTCGACCAATGCGGCTCAGAACGGACCGCGTACAGCAGACCAGATAAACACCGACGACCTCTGGGGCAAGATGGTCAACTGCGAGCGAATCGAAATGTTTCAAAGCCCTGCCAAGTGGAATCGAAAAGCAGTAGAGCAGGGCTTTTTATTTGAGCTACGGGCGTAACGACCTAACCCCCACGGCGGACGAAACACAAGGGAGGAATGAGCATGACAGACCTGGAAGAAGCTATCAGCCGCCTAACCGCCTGGATTCGAGACTACGGCGACCAGAAACAGAAGCCGTTCATTGATGACTTAACTGCGGTGCTTGCCGCGAACGAAGCACTGCGGGCGGAAGTGGAGACAACCCGTAACGAAGTTGCCAGCGTTCTCATGCTGATGGATGGCTTGGCAGAACAATGGGGCGATGAAGGTGTTTTCCGCCGATGCCGTGATAGACTCAGGGCATTGGTATCCCAGTTTCCCGTACCGGGGAGTGAGTGAAGATGGCAATTCATCAGAAATAAGGACAAAGACTAATGTTCGGCGATACAGACGGAAGCGACGACTGGCGAAGCGATGCAAGATACTATCAGGACCAGTTACGAGAAGCGGATGTGAAGGCGCATGGCCTTAGAGCATTGCTTCGCGTGCAAAAAGAAATGATTGAGAAGTTTGAGAGGAGCGACGAAACACCGTGTACGCACTCCGTGCGCGGAGAATGTTTGTCGGACTGTTTCTCCTCAATAAACCGTGAGATCGAGCGACTTGAGGGTTATGAAGCTGGACTGCGAGAAGCAGCAGAAAACAGGCGGCAACTCAAACTTAGGGATGCAAAGCACGAAATCGAACGACTTACCAAAAAGGTGCATGAGTTAGAGTCAGCCACCCCGCACGAGGAGAAAACGGAATGACCACCAAGACGGAATACACCTGCAATCTGTGTCGAGAGCCGATTGCAGATAACAGCCAAGGCAATGGAATCAATTTCCTTAGTTCGACTTCCAGCCGAATGCAGTTCAAGCCGCTTTCCGATTGCCATAACCACCTATGCAATAAGTGCCTGGAAGCAATCGGTGTCATTCTTAAACAGCACCCGTAACCCCTCGCCCCCAGGGCGGAGTGTGGGGAGGCATGTTATAATCAGCACGCACTTAAACCCAGACGGGAGGGGAGGGGGGGGATGTCAACAATCATCGGCCCAAACGGCGAATCGTGTGGCAGGTGCTACTTCTTTGAAGTGGGCGATAATGGCTACGGATACTGCCATCGATACCCGCCAACAAGACATCCAGATGAAGATTGCTGCGGTGAGCCTGTCGTGACAGAGAGTATGCACTGGTGCGGAGAGTTTAAGCCGCAACTAAAAGATGAACCGGCAAGCGAAACTCCGCTTCAGACATTGGGGCTATCCGGTCGCGCATCTAAGGCACTATTAAGACAAGAAATCTACACTGTCGAACAACTAACAGCCAAGCGAGAAGATGAGCTTGTAGGCTGGAAGAATCTTGGAATATTGGCACTGAAGGAAATAAAAGACAAGTTATCGAAGCGTGGATTGTCGCTAAAGTATAGCGTGCCAGCGATAGTCAACGGTGATTCGGAGCCAGTCCAATGAGCGACGTAAACAGGATGACTCTACACCAGTGGGTTGAAGCGAACCTGCCAGCGAACGCTGAATACAACGGGACGGATTGCGTAACCTTTTTTCACAAGGGAATTGCTGTTGCGAAGGTTCGCGATATTTACGGAATTCGATTTGAACCAGAGCCATACGTCTGGTATGTGCGTGACGAAAGTTGGTCGGTGCTTGCTCAGGCAATGGAGTTCGCCAAGCAAATGGACAATGCGTGTGGTGTTTATGGCGGCAATTGACTTCGCCCAACGCATCGAGCAGCAGCGGGCTAGGGGCTGATCTTACGGGCTGGATCATCTAGGCACGTTTCACAATTCCGCACGCCCGGTCGCTTCGACAATTCCAGCAGCACGCACGAGCCGTGCACCGCGCAGCCGTGGTATTCTTTCTGCCAAGCTGGCACCGTACACCCGCAACCCGCCACAACTTCGCCCGTAGGCTCTCCTAGATGCACGCAGGGCGTCAGAATACCAGCCCGCTCCAATAGCTCATCCCGCACTGGAAACGCACAGCGGCAACCGTGGATGGTTTCCGGGGCATTCGTCCGCACGCCGTGGCCGCATTTTGTGCAGCGGTAAACGCCTGGCTTTGCCGGGTCGGGCTGGTAGTTGCTCAAGGCGGGATCTCCAGCGTCAGTTCCTTCGTGTCGTCAATCAAGCAGCCTTCTGGTGGGTCAAGGTCGCCAAATGCGTAGCGTTCGATATTCTCAATGTCCGTTCCGCAATCGTGCGGCGACTCAATTTCCTTCCGCCAAACCTGATAATTGTCGAAACCAGTACACCATTCGCGAAAGTAAACCGTTGCGGTCGAGGCATCGCCGTCGAGTTGCGCCACCCAGTAGTAAGTATTCGTCACAAGAGTCGGCGGGTCGAATTCACTTGTGTAGACATAGATCGAGCATATATCAAATGGCTCGCTGATGTACAGGCAGAGAGTCGGCAAAGACTCTGCACCGCTTAAGCCAATGTAGGTCGGCGTTCCCCCGCAATCGACTTGATGATTGTAGGCGACCTTCGTTAGCGGAAAGGTGCCCGTGCGGTCAGAGCATTGCGTTTCGTCGCAATCGAACTCGCCCAGGGCAGAATAGAACGTGCCAGCGGGAACGATCAGGTTGTAGTCCTCTGGCGGGCTAGTGCCTTCGGAGCAAAAGCCACCGCAAGTGCTACCGCAGCAACCGCAACCGGCAATTTTTTTCTTGGCCATGATATTAGGGCGGGCAAATCGAGTTGAACTTATAAACGTGCCAAAGCCCTGTCTCCTCGTCATATTCTGCCCACGTCGCCGCGTCGTCGTCGGAATGTTCGCCCAAATCGTTTTGCACGGTGACCGTTTCGCTACTGCTGGTCGGATCGGTGCGCGGATCGACGCCGCACAGCACGCTAATCCCGTCGATGGTGAAAGTTGCCGCGCCCGCTACGGCCCCAACACTAGAACCCTTAATGCGTCCGAACATCGCCAGCTTGACGATCTCGTAATGCTTGGAATCGCCTGACCACTTACACCAGCCCTGCGTTCCGCTAGGCGCTTTGTAATTCGCCAGCACGTCGTACACAGAGCCAAGCGAGATGGACCCTAATTCAACTTCGCTGCCATTCCAGCGGAGCGGCTTCGCAGCGGCCGAGCCGCCACGAGTGAGCGCCGCCGTCAGTTCGAACCGAATCAGACGGGAACTGCTATCTGGCTGATCGTCGCCATAGCTGACTCGCGGTTGTTGATATTCCCATTCGCTCATCGCTTCCGCCTCCGTGCCTGCTGCCTGACTTCTGGCGGAGTCACATCGGTTTGGAATCGCTCAAGCTGGAGTGTCGTGGTTTGCGTCTGCGGTTCGTAAGTGATCGCAGCCACTTGCGGATATTGGAGCGGGTAGCTGGCCGGATTGCAGAGCAGTTCCAATTTCAGCCCATCAATGGCAATAATCCGATCCCCAAGCTTGAAATCGTAGTCGCACCCATGTAACACAATCGGGCCGCTGATTTCCGCAGCGTCGTAGGTGTTGCGCAGCGTCTCCCCAAATTCCTCCATGATGTTTTTATCGCTGCCGGTATTAGCCTCGCGAACCTTGCCTAGCACATCATCATAAAATCGGCTCTTGTAAGTTCCGAAACCGATCTGTCGCAAGAACAGGAATCTATCCGCCATGTCGAGAGCGAGCCAAACGTCATCGCCATTAACGGAAGTGCCGAGCTTCTGGGTATCAGTGAAAACCCGCAGATCGCTTTCGAGTGTGGCGGTAATGCGAATCTTGGCGTTCGTTCCCTGGTTCAATATCTCTTCCGGAACTTCATCGCCACGGAAGTAAACGCCCGCTTCCTTTTCCATGAGGGCGCAACCCCAATTACCGATAGGCAGCCATTCGGGTTCCTCCCCGTCAGCAACGTAGTTCGGGTTCGAATACTCGACATACACCCCTTGAATGTTTCCCACCGGCCCGCCGTCCGCGCCGAGCGTCAATGTCGGCCCCAGCTTCCGCCGGCCGGGCACCTGATCGGGATAGCCAAAGAGATCGTCAAGCTTGAAGCGTTGGTCTTTGTTCTCTTGTCTGGTTTCTGTGTAATCCCCAGCGGTATCAATCACCCACTTGCGATAGACGTTCTCATTCGCTTCAAAGTCCTCGGAGCCAATATGCAATTGTTCGGCTGTCAAACTGTCCTTGTCGGCGCTCCAGGTCCGCACGCATTCGCATGTGAACTCGACACGCTCCGCCGAGCCAAACAGCCAGACGTGATTCGCCAGATTAGTCAGACCGTACCGCAGCGAAATGTTACTGGCTTCCGATGATTTGTTATCGAAGGAACTTCCCGGGGCCTGGTGCTTGACGCGCAGAGCCCGCCCGCCAGTTCCCTTTCTGACGAATCCGAACTTATTATTGAGCCCGGAATTCTTGTCGATGTGCCACAGGTAGCCGAGCGGAACTAGCAGCCGGTCCAGGCACTGCGAAAGATACGCGCCAAAGGGCATGGTCACATTACGGAGCTTGTGAACGTCGGTATCGTTCTCTTCGCCATGGTCGTCATTGAAAACCGCTTTCAATTCCTCATACGTCGGGTTCTTGACGTAGAATTCGTCACGATTCAGCCATTTACAGAGATAGTACACCGCCTTCGCCAGCGTCCAGAAAACCGGGGCTTTATTGCCGTGGAGCTTCAAAGCCGAAGGAGTGCGCACCGATTCAGGATCGATAAAGTAATTCGCATCCTGCAATGTCGGTTCCGCATAGCTGCAATTCGGCTCGTTCGCGCCGTCGATGGTCGGGTTGAAAACCAGATTGCGATTCGTCTTTACGTATTGCTTGCTGACAGGTTCTTTCATAATCACGCCGTCGAGTGGCGTGCTAAAATGGAACGGTTCCATGCGGCTGGTAATCCGCCATCGCAATCCGGTCGGATCAACGTGGGGCTCGATCTGGGAGATTTTCCCCCAGTGCCGGGTGAAGTTCTTGCCTTCGAAGTGCGAGCTAATCACAATCTCGCTCGCCATGTTCGGCTTGGTTTTGAGTGCAATCCCTCTCTGCTGTAATGCAGACGGGTCAATCTCGACAACTGCATTGTCCAGGCTCTTGCCGCCGAGCGATTCTTCTACACTCAACACTCGCGCGGTCTGATCCACCACGCCGTCGATATAGACTTGCCAGATTGCCGCTATGCGCGAACGAGACATTTAGAGTTGCCTGAAAGTGAAATCGGCTTCGCAGAAATACTTGCCGCCGAGCGTGCCAGCCACGTCATGCAAAACGCCTGGCGGACGAATGACGGCGAAATCTAACGTGCATTCCGGATAATCTTCTTGTGGCCCACTATCGTTAATAAACGACAATAGGCCGTTGCGGTTTACTTTCTGTCCGATCTGGAGTGCGAAGAAACGGAGCAGCGATTCTCGCGTCGGGAATAGATTGAACTCGCTGTAGACGAGCATCGGGAATTGAAATGTTCGCCCTCCCGTCTCGCCGCGAATTTCGGATTCGCCCTTCACTCCAAAGAAGTGCTGACGACTCACTTGAATTTCGCGAGAAGGACGCGGGAACGGTTGCACGATCCCAGGAACTAGCAGGCCAGCAAAGCGGATACTCATCGGGATTGATCCTCAATTGCCTTGCCGCGCTGTTCCACTGGCATGGCCCGATTGTCTTCGTCTTTGAATACGAAGTTAAAGAGCATGGCCCCGAGTCCGCCGGATGCGCCCAGCCCCAGATTGATACCAGAGTTTGCTGTACGGGCTGCCGAATTACCACGCACGCCAGCCCCAGCCAGTTGTTCTGCTACGATCTCTTTCGCCGCTGTCACGGTGGGAGCTTCGCCAGCTTCAATCGATGCTGCTGCCATCGCGTCATTGGCGACAGCTACGGACCCGAATCCACGTTTGTCCATCGCGACCATTCGCCGCGTTTCATTCCGTCGCATTTCAGCGGCTGGGCCGCTTGAACCCGTGCGAAAGTCTTCCATGAATCCCGCCTCGTTAACCATCACACCGTAAGAGGCTGCGAGCTTCGCGCGGTTCTTCGGATCAGCCAGAGCCATGAAACCTGGCATCGACTCTTGCTTGATGATCGTATCGAGAAAGAGAATCTTCTCTGACGCGCTCATTTTTCCCATTGCACCATGCAGCGTATCGAGAACTTGCGGGAGTGTTTCGCCCTGCAAGTCCACCTGACCCGGCTTGAGCCCAGCCCGAGAAAGCGCCTTCACTTTCTTTGGGTCGTTGCCGAGTGTGGCCAGATCGGAAACCGTTCCACGGAAGGAAGAGGCTGCCTTCTCAGGGCTGAGCGTATCTTGCAGCAGCGACATGACGGCAATCGAATCCTGCCATTTCATGTTGCCGAAGTTCTTGATTTGCGAAGCCTCGCGGGCGAGCAAGGGGAGCGAACTGGCTCCCATATTTCCCACCTTCGATTGCTGCTGGACAGCGACTAGAACCTTCCGCATGTTTTCCGGTGTCAGTTCCACGCCCATTGCGTTCATGGCCAGAGCGATTGACTTAACTTGCTCGTTTGGGTCTTCGTTCGCCGTGCCGGAAGCGACTGCGAATTGCAGCAAGGAATCCAGCCCGCCGCGTTGCAATACGTCTTTCGTACCGAACCCGCTGCCAGTGGCTTGGCCAGCGGCTGCCGATGCGAAGTTAAAGGGAACAGAAGCCCCGATTGCCGACTTGCTGATCGACGCTTTGGCAGTCGAAGCACTCATTCCCGACGTGCGCAGATCGGCCACAATCTGAAAACGCCGAAAGCTCTCGTCGATTGTTTTGGTAGCTTCTTTGCCCTCTTGAACGAAACGGCGATTGGTTTCCATGTAGAACTCGAGCGCCTTTTGCGCGAGTCCAATCATGCCAGCCCCGGTCGCAAACTTGGCAAAGGTCGCTTCGAGAGACGCCCCCAGAGAATCGTTCGCCGCCTTACCTTTGCGGCCCATCTTCTCCATTGCATCAGCGACCTTTTCTGGACCTTTCGCCGCCTCTTTCCAAGCAGCGATAGCGCCGGCATCTTCGCCGGTCATCTTGATTTTGACGCTATCTTCAACGGGCATGGCTACACCAGGTCGCGAGTCAGCAGGTAATAATCGATCTGATCGGGCTGATAATCTTTAAGCAGCCCGCGTGCCCACCGCTTCGCACGAATCCATCGCCAGTGGGTCGAAATCAGGTAGTTTTTTTTTCGCGCTCAATTCCGGCCATCGTCGTGACACCAATTGCGGCCAGGATGATATCGAAGACCTGCCGATCCCCAAGCAATTCAAGTCCGTCCGCTAGTTCGGTTGTAATCCGGTAATTCATGGCGAGAGCATCGACCGCGAACCGCATCCCACCGGGGAGCGTCAGTAGCGTGTCGACTAAATCTTCGGGCGTCTGGTCGCTCTCATTAAAGAACGCTTCCCAGAATCGGCATTGGTCGACATAGGGGGCAAACTGCGATTGGGGCAACCGAATCTCTTCACCCGTTTCCACGTCGATCCCGCGCCGATGGGGAACGAACGAAGCGACAGCAACTTCCCATTCGCGATTGTCGAGCAGTTCCACCAGTTCGCCGGGGGTCGCTTTACTTTTCCTCAAGTCTTGTGGCGTGGGCGGATTGGCTTTATCCCAGCCGATCCAAAACCGGCCACGCGGTAACTCCTGAGACTTCGCCGCTTCGTGCCAAACCTGAGCCTCCAGATTCAAGCCCGTGGGCGAACTAGTGCGGGGAGTGTGGGGACAGTCGAAGAATACGAGCAAGCCACGCCCGCCGTCCGGTCCATTGGCGTGAACATCAGCCCAGAGCGGCGAAACATCAGGATCGAGCAGCGAACCAAGCCCCAGTCCCTTCAGCGTGTCATCGCTGCGAATCGCCTGGCCGGGAATGTAAATCAAAGGATTCATATTATCCAATCAGAGAATCGGCAATGGTTTCTGCAGCGCCCGTCGCACTGGGGATAAGTAACCCAGCTTCGGCCGTGTCAAAGAACTGATCGCACATTTCTTGCAAGGCACCGGCCCGAGCGTTGACCACTTGCACCAGGAACTCATCCTCGAGCGCGAAGTCATCAGCACCGGCGAAGATGGCCACATAAGGCCCAGAGCCCGCATATAGCTGCGTGGCTTCGACAAAGCAGGCTTCGTCGATAAAAACGCTGCTGGTATTGCTCAAGGCCGTGGAAAGCCGAATACGCAGCGTAACGGTGTCTGGGATGGGCTCTGGCAACCGGAATACGGCATAGTGCGGAACCCAGTACAGACCATGTGTGGTGAGCGGGATTGTCAGACTATTCGCATTGCCAGCGTCGTCATTGATGACCGCTGAGCCATCGTAGAGGTCCACTACCAGCACGCCGGCGGCTGGGGTTACATCGATCTTCGCCCAAAGATTGAACGCATAGGGCGTGCGACTGGTGAGTCCAGCGAGCGTTTGTGAGATTGCCGCCAGCGTGGAACCGTCGCCATCAATTTCCAGGCTGGAAGTTCCGCGCAGAATCTCGCTGTTCTCTTCCAGGAAGTCGGCCGTTGCCGCGCCCGTGTCGAGCGTCCAGCTAGTTGGCGTGTTAGTGACCGTGAAGGTTTCGAAGTCGCCATTGGTCAGCAGGTTCGAACCATCGGCAGCAACCGTCGAGAGTGTTTGATTTGTTCCGCTTCCGGCTGGCCAGAGGAAGTCGAGCTTGCCGGGGGCTACTAATTCGCCAGCCGCCTCAAATTGTTCGGCTCCGGAACTGCTGGATTCGGTACAGGTGACGACGATATCTTCGGCCAATACATTTTCTTGCGACCGACCGCGTCCATCAAGAACACTGGTAACTATAACTCCCGAGCCAGTGTTTTTCTTCCACACACCACCGCTGCCGTAGGTTGTGTATCCAGAGCCGTTCACGCCGATCAATTCGAACGTGCCGGCTCCGGTCTGGTTTACCGTGTACCGCCGATTGTTGATTTCCGTCATGCCCACCACGTTGAAGATGGAAATAACATCCCCATCCACTAGGCCGTGGCTGCCGTCAGTAATTTCCACCGGGTTGGCTGCCGTCGCCCCCGTGATATCGCCTTGCGTCTGCCCGGTAATCAGAAAATCAATTGTCGGTTCGCTCGCGTCAATCGTTTCGTTCGCGTCCAGCATTTGCTGAATCAGCACATCGAGAGCAGCTTCAACCGTCAACTCGGGAAGCGGATCGTCCGCGTTGGCCATTACGATCAGCGTGTTTCGTGCGGCAATGCGGATCGCGTCTTTCAGAACGCTGCTCCCCTGTTGTGCTTGAGTCAGGGCGGGAATCAAATCACGCACCGTATCGCGCACGGCATTACTGCCAGCGTCGTATTCCGCCAGGGCGTCGTTTAATTCTTTCGGCCATCCCGTCGATTCGTTGCCGATATTGGTATTGATTAAGTTCAGCAAATACTTGAGCTTGCCGAGCCGATCAAACAGGCCGGAGCCGCTATCCAGATCAATCGCCATGATACGTTCCTAGCTTTATGGCAAGTTCGCAGTGAGATCGAGAGCAAGGGTGCCCGTTACGCGCACCGTGGCTGTTACTGTGGCGTTGTCTTCGCCGGTGACTTCGAACGTATCGGAGCCCATCGCGCTCGCGGCTGCGGTGATCTTGCAATGCAGGTCGCCGCTGCCTGTTGCGAGTCGCCCGCCAACCGTGCCCCGCAGATAGTAAACGTCGATATTGCCAGCAGCAGCAGTACCGAACAGCGAGAGCGTGGAACCTAGATCGACTTTCGAGAAGGTCAATTCGATCATTGGATCGCGCGCGGCAATGAAGCCATCTTGTGGAGCTACGTCGCCATCGGTTCGCCGCGTCTGGAAGTTGATCCCCGTGCGCACGCGGGAGCTAATCAAGCCAGCCAGTTGCGTGCCGTTGTGATAGACAGGACCAAGATAGTAAGCAGAGACAGCAGCCGGGGCAGTAACGCCAGAGAATGAGACGCCAGTATTCTGAACCAGAATCGCGTTCGTTCCATCATAGAGCGGAACGTACATCAGCGACGCTTCACCGCCTTCGACTGAATCGCGGTCGACGCCGAACGAATCGAGGCAGAGGAAGCCTTTCGTCGTGCTGATTGTTTCATGGTCAGAACCAGACGCATAGGCAGCGGCCTGCTCACGTTTCTGAAAGCGAAGTGTGCCACCGCCCGTGCAATTCAGTCCAGTCGTCAGCGAGACAGCCCCGAGAATGCTATTCAAGTCGCGAGTGGAGAGCGAGAATCGGGGGTCGATAGTACCCGTATAGATCGCACCAGGATCGAGCGCACCTGCACCCTTCACCGTGGTCTTGTTCGCGCCAATCTGGATACTCTGCGAGCGCAACTGGGTCAGGGTAAGTGTTGTTGGGCCGGCATAAACAAACGACGCCGAATACATGTTGTATTGATTCGTGGCCATGTCAACTTTCCTTAAATGGTGACTTTCCGGCGACGTTGTTTCTTCGGTAGCGCCGCGACTTGCCGCATGTATTCCCGCAACATATCGACCGCCAACTCATGCCCTTCCGATGGCAGCACGCGGCGAACTTCATCGATCAATCGTTTGATAACAGCTTCCTGCTTTGTCCCTTGGGCGCGGAATCGACCGCTGCCGCCTTTGAATGCAAACCGCAACCACAGTGTTCCGCTCAAGCCTTTCTTGCCACCTTCCGCCGCGCCACTCATCCGAATCTTCGGCGGGGTCGCCAACATGCTCGTGCGGGAAGCCCCGGTTTTCACTAAGTCCATCCCGCCTTGCCCGTATCGCCGCTGCTTGTAGCGAATGTATTTCGGGTTTCGCGGAGCGTATCCGTATCGACTTCTCGCATCGCGTTTGAAATGCCGTGGAATGTTTCGTAAATGGTGCAGCACAATAATGTGCTTGAGTGCTGCCTTCGCAATCTTGTTGTGAACCCGCTGAACCATGTCCTCCGCGCGTGTTGGAATCGTCAGCACGAATTCGATTTGCGGAGTCCATCTTTGTTTAGCCATACCTAAACCCACGACAGGGAAAAGCGGACAGCGCCCCAGGTTTCTCCCGAGTCGGTGCGTGGCGGAATCGGCCCGGCTTCCATCGTGAACTTGACCGCGTTCAGATAGAGCCCACCTGCCCCGTCGCTCGATCCCCTGCCCGTCTTCATTTCTTCCTTGATTTCCCCGAGCTTGTTCCACAGCCACAAATTCGCATCGCGTTTCTTTTGCTTCTGAGTGGCGGCCAGGTCGACGTTCCAATCAATGAGGTAATCGTCTGGAATCACCAGCTCCAATTCGAGAGCCACGCGGTTGGTTTGCAGCCACTCGCCGGGCCCCATCGCCTCATCCTCCTGCCCTTCGTCCGGATAGACGATTGCACGGGGACGAGCGCAAACGATCTCCTTTGTTACGTCATCAAGGAAGTCGATTGTGTTTCCGAAGTAGATATGCTCTTTCGCTTCTGTCGCGTCGGCAGCACCTACCAGCGTTCGAAACGTCGCGCTGCTGGCGAGCAAGTTCGCCGCATATTGCACGGGTAACGAAATCGAACTGGTGGGAGTGACCGGCATTTATCGCCTTCTCGTTTGCATAGGTCCGGCTGAGTCGCGAGTAATGAACTGCACAACCAGAGTTTTGAAAGCAGCATCGCGCCCTTTCGCGACGCCCTTCGCTTGCCAAACTTCGCCGTCGAAAACCCAGGTATCGCGGGTATCAATTTCGAGAGCGACAGGGATTTCCAGAATCGCAAGCTCGACTTCCCGTTCCCCTTCCGCATCGCTGATAAAGCCCGAATCAGCAGCCAATCGTGCCGCTTCGCCGTTGTCGCGAATGACAATGCACCCTTCGACCGTTTCTCTGGCATCGCTCATGCCGCGAACTAAGCGAACGATTGATGCGCAGCCTTGCCGGCCCAACTGCCGAGAGAGCAGCGGGCCGGCGAAGCGGCTGAACAGGGAATCGAAGCGAGACATACTAACCGCCTGTTAGGTCGTGATATTGGCCAACAGGTGCCCGGCTTCTGGATACAGAATCAGTTCGTCGACATCGTGGCGAACACGAATCACGTCGCCGCGAATCGTTTCGTCGCGATAGCTTTCGAAGGTGCCGCCAATTTGCGAACCATCTTCGCCCCAATGGAACGTGCGGCCAATGCACGGCTCGCGGAAGTCCTGGCTGGTGGCGATCTTGCAAACCATCGCGTATTCGTCCGACCAGATTTGAGAAATGCTGGCGGTCAAGCCTTCGTCGGCAGTGTTCTTGGAAACACCGGCCACGATGATGTTCTCAAGGTCAAACGCCGCAGCGAGCATCGCCACGGTAACGTCAGAGGCTTTGGCAGGACTGCCAGCACCAGAGGCGGTAATGCGGTCGATGACCTGCGTGCAGTTCCGCAAGTTACGGAACACCTTGCGATTGATAATCAAGGCATTAGGCCACAGTCCGCTGCCGTCGTAGACCTTACGCACCGCCGCTTCCACATCGGTAAGTGGCGTGGCGTTGGAGAGGTCGTCCCACTCATTGGTGATGGACGTTGCGAGACTGCTGCCAGTCCAGGTCGAAGCATTGAAAACGGCGGTTGCGACGCGGATTTCAGCGTTACGCAACACAGCCGAGTAGGCGCGGGCCGATGACACCATTTCAGCGTCGAAGTATTCGCGATACATCTTGGCTTCGCGGTCGTCAATCGGTTCTTCCGCACCATGCTCCATTGTCGCATAGCTGGACGAAGTGAAGGTGAACTTACCGCGAGAGTAACCCGAGCCAGGGGCGCGGGCAGTGTCGCGGGTTTGAAGCAGTTGCTCCAGGGGAATCTTGCCGAATGTGCCGGCTTGCATACCGACTTCGGCCACAGGAAGCACGCGGGAGGAAATGTATCCCCGAGCGTCGGCTTCCAAATCGTACTCCATGAAGCTCGCGGCCAAATCTGGACGCTGAGTTGCCAGCGAGGCGGAAGGTGAAGGCATTTTTCGTTCCTTGATCTCCCATGAGTCAAGAAACGTGAATTGGAAAAACCGGGGGTTTCAACGGCCGTATCCACCCCCGGCGACTCATGGGTTTACTAAGAAGCGGTTGCCTTCGCCGGCATATCGAAAGCGATGATCGTGTTGGCAGCCGTGGCGAACCACAGCAGGCCCTTACTGGCAGGAATGACGACCGAAGCATCAGCCGACAAACCATTGACGGTTCCGCCGGATGCTGCATAGAACTCCGCAGCGGTCGACGAATTGTTGATTACAATGCCCCAATGGTTCTGGGCAGTCGTCGGCAGCTTTACGCCCTTGGCCGCACTGTCGCTCGTGATGTGGTTCACGAAGGTAGAAGCCAGGGCAGCAGCATCGCCAACCGCTGAACCGGCAGCAGCTACCGGAGTGACGGTGTTTTGCATCTTCGTCAAACCGTTCAAGACGGCCGAAGTCAGCGTCTTGTTGGTCAAGGTTTGAGCGAGAGCCACGGCAACCAACGTATCACCGTCCGCTTCCGGAACGATGATCGTGTTGTCTGCCGAGAGGGTGCTTTCAGGGACAAGAATAGTCGTGTAGTCACCAGTGCCGCCAGCCTGACCTGCAAGCTGAATCTTTGGAGTCGTCGCATCATCATCGACAGTGAACGATGCAGCCGAAGTGCCGGTCTGTGACGCTGCGTCCGAGCTTTCTTGGCGTCGCAGAACTTCAATCACGCTTCCATCGCCGGAGGCGGCCGTAATTGCGTATCCAATGAGGACAGTTCCGCTCGATGCCACCTTACCACTGGCGGCAGCATAGATGGGGGCACAAGCGGTAATCGCTTCGCTGGCTACCATCTTGCAAGTCCCTTGAGCAGTGCGCAGCCGCACCGACACAACATCACCAGAGGCAAAGCTGGCAACTTCCATCGTGCCAACTTCTTGCTCCGTCGAACTGGCAGTGGCCAGCACACTGGAAGCGTACTTCACTCGCAAATACTGCGCGATGGCAGCACCAGCCGGGAACTGTCGGCAGGCGGTTTCAACATAACCAGCCATAATCAAATCTCCTGAGAATAGGTGTTTGTTTTTGGAAAGCGAATCCCTTAGCTGAGTTGCGACAACATCGCCTCACGCAGCCCTGGGTTTTCGCGGTTGACCATCTGAACAGCACGCTGGCGAGGAATGCCCGCCTTGACCTTCGCGCCAATTTCTTCATCCCACTTGGCTTTGGGGTTGTCGTAAGCCGCATCGCTCGCACTGGCAGCCACGGGAGCAACGCCGGGCGCAACATTGGCGACAGGGGGAGTTGCTTTCGAAGCGGCTTCGAGCGAGTCTGCTTTCGCGGTGGCTTCGGTCAACTTCGCTTGGAGTTCGGCATTGTCTTCGGCAAGCTGCTTGAGCCAATCGCCTTGGGATTCGGCCAATGTTGCGCCGCGACCAAGCTGTGCGACAATGAAAGAATCAGTTGCACCTGGGCAGCCGGCCTTGATCTCATTGACCGTGGCGGCTTTCCGTTCTGGGGTGGCTGCATCCGACATTCTCTGTCTCCTTAGTAAAGAACTGGAAAGCTGAGTTAAAGCGTCATCAAACGAAGAGACGCCATCAATCAAGCCAAGTTGTTGTGCTTTGCTGCTTGGGTGTATGCGACCATCGGCCAATAGCTGAACTTGCTCGCTGGTCATCTTGCGACCGCGAACCACGCCCGAGATAAAGTGACTGTTCACCTCGTTGACCATCGCTTGTAATTCGTCAAGCTGTTCAGGGGTGACTTCCGTTCCATTTGTTCCCACGCCCTTGAAGTCGCCAGCACGAATAACGTGGACCTTGATTCCGGCCGCTGCATGGGCCTGCGATGTATCGCGCACAGTCATGTAAGTGCCGATTGAACCGACCAGGGCCGAAGCGTTGGCTAATACGTGGTCTGCTTGGCTTCCAGCCCAGTAAGCAGCCGACGCGCCAAGGTCTTCGAAGTAAGTCCAAACCGGCTTATGCTTGCGGGCGTTGAAGATTTCGTCAGCCAGTTCCATCGTGCCGGCTGCTGTTCCGCCAGGGGAATCGATCTTGAGCATGATGGCTTTAATCGCATCGCTTTTCACAACCGCCCGAATCTGTTTGCGCAGTCCGACCGTGGAAGTTCCACCCAAGCTGCTCTCTTGTTTTTGGAGAGCGCCGTCCATCTCGATAACGGCAATGCCATCAGAGGTCACATACGGAACAGCAGGATTCGCCCCACGCTCACGCGCGGCAGCGGCCTGGGGGCTTTGCAGGTGAATACTTAAATCGAGTCCGGTGGCCAGCGAATACAGGGCTTCGCCGTGCTGCTCGTAAATAGCCCACACCCCGAAGAACTGGTGCAGGTGCGGAATTGCGATGTTACTTTCCATCGTTCACCGGCGCGGGTTCAGGTGTTTCGGGTTCTTGATTCATGGGCACATTGAGAGAAACGCCATCCGGCATCGGGAGTGCTAGGCACTGCATCCAATTGACCGGGCTATCGTCGTCGGAGAATTCCTTGTTGATCGCTTTCGCTGCCGTTTTGGCGAGCCGAATAGCCATCACGTTGTCTTCCACCAACTCGGCTAGCATTTCCTCAAAGATCAATCCACGCGCGGCAGCAGAGCGGCGGGGGCTGGTCTGCATCGTGCGAATTTCGAGAGCATTGGCAGCAATGTCTTTTTGCGGTTCGATGTAAGACCAGGTTGGCGTGTTCCAGCGATAGCCAAACAGATTCACACCACGTCTGGCACGCCCTAGTGATGGGTCTTGAGCGATCCACTGCCGAAGTTTCCACTCGTACACGGGCTCATGCAGCGATTCGCGTAGCCATTTCTGAATGCGGCGGAAACCCTTGCGAGCTTCATCGATCGCACCACGCCAGCCAGAGAAGTTGGTTTTCGTTGGATCGAGCAGCAGCACAGCGACCGGCACGCCGAGATTGATGGCAATGATGGTCAGAATCAGCATCGAATGCGGGAAGAATTCGGCGTTGGGGATATTAGGGGCGAAGCCTTGCAGCTTCTCGCCCATGCGCCCGAACAGTTCCATTCCAGGGCCGATGCCTTCAATCAGTCGTGTCGTGCCATCGGGGCGAGTGTCGCTCTCGTTGCTGCCGATTTGACCTGGGGCGTTTAAGTCGCCACCGGGAGACAGTTCGCGGAAGATGGCAAAGCAACTTGCGACCTGAGCTTTAACGAGCGTGGCAAATTGCAGATCGTCGAACATGCCAGCGAGGTCTGCGATGCCGTTGAAGGCAGAGACTCCACGCCGCTGGCTAGTTCGCTTGGGATCGTAGACCTGCAAGACCTGCTTCTTGTCGCCGTCCCAGGCTTCGTAAGGAACGATATCCGCCAGCACTTTCGGCCGGGACAGCGTGCCTAAGTCCTCTTTGGTAATCCAGTATTGCGTTCGCACGCCGTTCGGGTCGAGCTTGATGCCGTGAACGGTCTTGGATCGATCGCTAGAAGGGGTGCGCACGCGATGGGCTTCAACGCATTGCAAGCTACCCTCTTGCAATGGCAGTACGAAGTGATCCCCGTCGACCAGTGCAGCACGCAGAACAAGCTCAGCAATGCGGTCAAAATTGAACTCTTGCTCGATATGGCAGTTGAAGGGCTCAAGCGCCCAATCATTCCAGCGTTGCGTCAACTCTTGGTCGAGCTTGTCGTTGCCAGTCTGAACATCGAGCGTAAAACCGCCCTGCAAGACATTATTCAGCACACGACCGACACCGGGGCCGATAATGGGGTCGTTGCGGTCGTACTCGCGGGCCTGTTCCATCGCTAGATAGAACTTGCTTTCGTCGCGATAGTGGTAATCTGCACCGCTGCCAGTTCGGTCGACACCACGCAATCGCGGGCGAAAGCGGCTTTCCGTCCCCATTCGGTACGCTGAGCGGGCTCCCGAGAAGCTATCTTGGAGTGCGACGAGCCCCGTATTGTCAGATTTGCGGCGGCTCAACCGTAGAAGTCCGAGAAGCTGAAGGAACGGGAACCGCCGCGGCTAAGGGAGTCGCCGCTGGTCGCTGGACTACCGGCCACGTAATCGCGGGCGGCTTCTAGCTGCAAGCTGATTTGCTCAATGTCCATTTCGATGGTCGCCCGTGCGCCAGTCCCTGCGCGTTTGGGCATCAGCAACAGCATTCTGCAAGCCGTGATGAATGCGGCAGCCTTAGACGTGGACGCATCTTCCTCGTAACTGGCATTTTCCAGATACGAATCAAGCACGTCGTCGAACGAACTAGCTGCGCTTAGGCTGCTCATGCTCTAAGCATGGCAGCGAAGCGAAATAAGAGAATGCAATCCGGATTATCCGGAATCGGATTCGGCGGAAAGCTACCTGTTCTTGTTCAGTTCGATCAACTCTTTTAGGCAGAGAGTGACGACGCGAGTCAATTCCGCGATTGCTAGAATGACAATCGCCGTTGGCACATACTCCCATCGAACAGACAAGAATGAACCAATAGCCAGCAGGCCACCCAAAACGGTAAAGACTGGCCATGCATCGAAAGATTTGTCTGGCATTATGGGCGGCTCCTGATTGGTTTGCGCGCCGCCTATCTTACCCGGCTGCGGCAACTTGTTCTAGTAGCCAGCGAATCGCATCAGCCGGGCTCTTGATGTGGGTTCCGTTAGCCATCTTCGCGCTCGACTGATACAGGCCCTCGTGCAAACGCTTCAGGGTTTCGGCCATGTGGCCTTCACCGTGACGAAAGCGAACCTCGACATGCGTTGCAATGTAACCGCTGACCGTTGCTAACGGGACCGAAACCGTAGCATTCACGAGCGGCTTCGCTACTTCCAAATCCGTTGGTTCCTCGATGGATTCCGCCTGCTCAACTGGCGGCAAATCCTCCAGCGGCGGAACTTCCATCACTCTCGGCTTTCCGTTCATCTGCTTCCCCATGATGTCGCTTGCTCCTAGTTTCTCTCGGTAATCAGAAACGGCCTTCCATCAGCCGTCTCAAAACGCTTGGATGGCTCTTGTGGGGCTGCCTGCTCTCTTGGTGATTGGTTATTCATCCGCACACCACAGAAGTGCCCAGCGACGCAGCAGAGAGCCGTGGCGTCAAGCCAGTGATTGGCCGACGAATCGCAAACCCACTTCACGACCTGCCCTTTGCCTTGTTCGAAAGTCTGCTCCCGGTGTTCGCTGGTCAAATGGCGGGCATATTCGCGAACGTGCCTATCACCGCCGCGTGGTTCGAAGATCGAGAAACTACCGGCCGCTGGCGACTCAGCATCGCCACGTGGCGTCATAATCCGCGCGTGAAGCCAGCTTTTCCAGTGATCGGCGTTGACGTGGACGATATGGGCCGAATAGCTGGGATGCCAAGCAATGTGGTACTCTTCCCCGATGAATTGAATCTCTTTGCTCTGCGTTTTGGGCTTCTGGTACACCGTCCGACTGAATTGCCCGCTGCCTTTGCCCATCGTGGGTCGGTAGCGATTGCGCGGAACGGTGTTCAAGAACTGCATAATTAGCTCTGGTTTGTAACGTGAATCGATCCAAACTTGACGCGGTACGACCGTTCCGCCGCCCTCTTGCTGCCAGCCGGCTTCACAGAAGCGGGCTAGTTCTGCCAATCCTTCGGCAAAGGCTCGTTCGATACCAATCTCGTCTGTTCTCAGGGGGATCGTGCCGAAGTCGACAACGTGAGGACAGCAGCCAGGGCGGAATGCTACCGCCGTCCAGTGGCAAACCCGCTTGCCCATGTCATTGGCCACGACCAGCGTTTCAGCATCGGCCGGCACGAGCTTTTCGCTGATACCAGTGATTCGTCGACGCACTTCCGCTTCCGAAACGATATCGTTTTCCAAGTCGGGCGATTTGTACGGCAACGCCCAGACGAATTGCATCATTCGTTTTTCGGCTACTTCCGGAATTGGTTCGCGGGATGCGTTCCACTCGTCCGCGCCAAGTTCTGCCGCTGATAGAAACTGGTTGTGAACAGCCGACGCCCTGAACCCCAGCACGCGCGTCTGGGGGTGTTCGCCTTCGATGATGCCTGCGCTGCTGATCGATTGCCCGCGATGAATCAGTTTCGCCGCGTGGTTGGCTTTGTATCGCTCCGCATCCGTCCAAGATTCTCCACACGACGGGCAATGGAAGGCTGACTTCTCACGGGCTTGGATTTCATCGGGTGAATCCTGCCAGCCGTGCAGATTCTCTCTGTCGGGTAGAACGAACTGCGAACAGTGCGGGCAAGGGAGCATCAGGCGGGAGTGCGTGCCAGTGAGGTAGCGACTCCAGATATGGCCGGTATCGTCCGAAACGGTGCATTCTTTGTAGATGCGTTTGCGATCCCCAAAGGAACGGGCGCGGGCTTCAATCTGGTGAATCTTGCTGGTTTCCTTCGACGTGGCAGAACTCGTATCGAGCCCATCGGCTTCCGTGATGACAATCACCCGTGAAGTAAAAGCCGCCCGGCTCTTGTCGTTACCGCCGCCACTCATAAACCGCAGCGTCGAACCATTGCGGAACTTGATAGCGGTTGGATTGTTTGCCCCCTTCGAACCTCGCCCGCCAATCGGCAAGAGGTTGGCATACCGCGTCAGTTCAATGACCGGGAGAAAGTCCTCCCGCCACTTGTCGCCAGAGATATCCATCGAAGGCAGACCACAAACGACCGTCTCCCCGATCTCAAAGAGGTGATAAAGCGTGGGGATAATGAACCCCAAGAGCGACTTTCCCACCTGGGTAACGGCGGTTAAAGCGTGTTCCGTGTACTGTCCGGAGTCAATTTCGTTCAGCCAGTGCCGAGTCCACGGTTGGCGGTCTGCCTTAAACTTAAAATCTTTGAAAGGGCCTGTTGGTAAGGTGATCTCCGCTTCGGCGAACTCCAGCATGGAACGAAGCTTTGGCGCTCGAGCAGCCCGAAAGAATGAGCGGAACTCATAACGAGCAGATTCCAGGGAAGCGTCCAGATTAGTCGCCGTGACCATCATCATTAGTATCAGTGCCAGCCATCGAAGAAAGCATTGTTTCGATTCGGTCTTCCGTGTCGGTAAGTTGCTCATTGAACGCCCGCGATGACTCGAAACCGAATTGACGCTGCAATAGTTCACCGAACTTTCGCAGCATTCCAGCCACTTCCATCAAACCATCGTGGACAACATCGCGGTCGATTAAGAGCTTGCGTTCTCGATTCAGTTGCAACTTCTCTCGCTCCGTCTTGACCTTCCGCCATTCCTCCAGCGCCTCGCCCTCTTCAGGGCTGCCATCCTCATCGAAAGACCTGATCTTCCGACCATTCTCTTTAAGGAACTCGTGAATCCATTTCGCAACCGCCGGCAAACTAACCTCTCCGCCGCCGACAGGAATCCCATAGAGTGCGGCCTGGTCGGTAAGAATCCGCACGTCTCGGCCAGACCATATCGACCACTCTTTTCGTGGCAGCGACTCGGCCAGACGATTGAAGGATTGCAGGTCGCGTTTCTTGGTGATTCTCGTATGCTCTCGCTGGTCTTCACGGCCCAGTGTTTCTCCAAACGCCAGCCGCCTTTCCAATTCCGCCCACCGTTGCCACTCAGCCCGCTCTGGATCGACCGATAGAACGGGCTTGGTGTCTTTTTTCTTTGCTGCCATAAGGCTTTAGGGCGTTGATTGAGCGGCTATTTTTGGGGTCTTATGTGCAAAAAATGGTCAAGTGTGGGGCTTCGCCC